>JACCDQ011976144.1_pt1 | contig 114540 bp, 158 predicted proteins | sample 7446031 | NCBI WGS metagenome assembly JACCDQ01 (sample SAMN15323442, study PRJNA562643) | freshwater metagenome | isolation source: river surface water | place: USA:Blue River Watershed | collected 2017-08-17
TAGACCAAGGCAATCTTATTGTAATTGCTTCTGACATTAGTGAAAGCAAGCAAAAGGTAACGCTAGTTCATGAGGCACTACATGCTGCTAGGATGATCTTTGAGGGAACGACAATACCTGGAAAGAAGGCTGACTACGATAAGTGGGAGCACCACTTTATTAGTATTTTTGAAAATGCATTCCTTATGATGATTCAGGACAACCCAGATTTGGTTGAATGGCTAAGGGGATAGCGTGAGTATATTCATATCTATAGCATCATTCATGGATCCAACCCTACCACGCACCATCCAGAGGGCATTGGATAAAGCTGACAATCCAGATGATCTAGTATTTGGAGTTGGACTACAGTATGATGTAGAGCCTGACCTATCGTTTGTGCCAAAGAATCAGCTCAGAAAGCTGTCTTGGAAGCCAGATAATAGGCCAGGTATCGTAAAGATTAGGTATGAAATATCAAAGCTATTTGATGACGAAGACTATTTCCTTATGATAGATTCTCATATGGACTTTATTGATGGCTGGGACACAGAGCTAATTAATGCTATTAAGCATGCACAGGAAATAAACAAAAGCTACAGGGTTATCCTATTCCCACTTAACTTGTATGATGGTGAGGCAATGGGGTCACGTTTTGATATGGAAGTAGCTGAAATGGATGACTTTCCATTTTGTGTAAATGCAATCCCAGTAAATATTAGATATGTTCCAGATACTGATATAGAGCAAATCCCATACATGAGAGTTGGTCAGATCTTTTTTGATGGTAACTTTATTCATGAGGTTGGGCTTGACTCAATATCACACTATAATCAAGAGCAAGCTTATTTAGGATATAGGGCATTTATGTCTGGATGGAATACCTATCAGTATCACAAGTCTATTCTTGTGCATGATGACCAAGATTATATTGCTAGTGTCAATCAAGAAGATGCAAAGAAGTGGGGCTCAGTTCCAGAGGTAGAGAATAGCTACAGAGATATGACAATGGCCTATATCTTTAATACTGGCCCATATGCGATTAAGAAGGCTACGAGGACTCCAGAAGATTACTGGACATACAATGGATCATATGATAAATTTATTAGTGTAAAGCAACGCCTAGAGTCTTACCTAGGTCAGAATAATGTTTCCTTATAAACTTATTGACTTTTCTTAGCTTATTGTTAAACATTAGTCCAACCACTAACTCCAGATCGTCACCAAGCTGCCCTGGAAGGCCGTGGTCATAGTCTGGGCCAAAGTCTATCATATAAACATTGTCTTGCTTTGGAAAGTATTGTGCTTGGTCAAAGTCCTGTGGGTCATGTGAATACGCAATGTAGTACTTAGTCTTGTCTACAAAATATCCATCAAGTGTTGGTATGTTCCATTCTGTAATCTTGTCTGTATATAAAACCGCAGGGAAGTTTGATCTATTAATATAATCTTCCATTACGCTATATTGTGGTGTCATTGCAACCACTGCATACATATCAATATACTTAGACAAAACAATTGATAGGAATCCACCCATACAGAATCCAACAGCTCTTACCTTTTTATTAACCGTATACGGCCTAATTAGATTAGCAATGTGATCCCAGTCTAGGCTATTGCCATATGAGTTTGTCTTATCAATAATAAATATGGCATCTGTTTGACTGGTAGTGCTGACAAACTCTTCCTTTGCCATGGATTCACCAATTCGTGGAGTGCTAGAGATTGATATTGTCAGGGTATCAGATTCGTCATCAGCTATTCTGCTTACCTTCCATAGGTCTGTTTCTTCTATGGTGACAATCTCTTTATATTCTTTATCCACTAGGATATTATATCATCTGCCAGCATGGTATAATTGATGTATGATAGATCGCATTAAGCTCGTAAAAGATTTCATTTCTGAAGATGACAGAACAAGACTAATTGACTTTATTGACAACAACCTTGATAGGTTTTGGACATATGACATGCAGGAAAACTATTCAAGGCATGCCCTTCGTTTTGGTAGAGACCAGGTCTGGTGGGATAGCTCAGACACATACATTAATGGTCTAGAAGAAATTCAAGATCTTGTGGAGAAGTACTTTAAGCTAGTCCCAGAGAAGCTTCAGGAAGTCTTCCAAGATGAGACAGAAATCATGCCAGCTACCTTTTGGCTAGCTAAGCAAGGCAAGGGTGCATTTGTTAAGGCTCACCATGACGCTCATCCAGAGATTAATAAGCACTTTAAGTATAGTGTAATTATTTATCTTAACAGCAATGCTGATGGTGGAGAGCTTTACTTCCCATACCTAAGATATACTATCAAGCCAGAGGCTGGTGACATGATTACATTCCCATCACATGGAAATCAGTACCTACATGAAGTGGCTAGAATTGAAGAGGATCGCTATTCAATGCTGTTCTGGATAACAGCAGACAAGAAATTATCACTACCACTACCGTGATATAATGTTTATGTGAACTGCGAAAAATGCAATAACGTAATGGCTATCATGTACTATGGCCACTGTACGCCAGTTATACATGAGCTAATAAAAGAGGGTATTATGGTTCAGGGTCCAGAGTACTTGCAGCACGTAGATTGGGCACCAAAGTACTACTGTAAGCCATGTGGCATTGCGTTCCCTGGCTTCTCTAAAGTTTAAAGATTTCTTTTAGCTTAAACAGTGCTATGGTCAAATGACCGCCAGATGCCTCTCTAGCCAACTCGTTATAGATGGCCAACTTCTCTGCCTTAATTTTATCTTCAACAAAATTATTAATGTCTTGCTGATCTTGCTTTGTAAATGCAGAGCTTAGCACCAGCATTCCGTGTTCATACTTAATCATATATAAATCATACAGGAATCATGTCAAATTGTCAATGATATAATATCTGTATGTCTGCCTGTTTTCATATTGCTAATGCTAATGGAATAGATGATTTCAGAGATAAAAATACCCATAAAATAAGAAGCTACATGCTTAGCCTTGGTTATGCTGAGCTTGAATCCCCAACAGTGATGCTTCAGTCCAAAGATGATGTGGACAGTTTCCTGATTTCATCTCCTATAAAATTCCTGAGGTCTACACGAAGCATTTGGGGAAGACGTTGGAGGTCTGGTGAAATTGGGGTATGGGCTACAAACTTCTACAGATGGCATAACTTTCTTAAGTCTGACTATGACTTCCTGATAGCATTTGAAGATGATCTAGTTATTGATAATGGCTTTAATGCTAATATAGCTAACAATTTAACAGGCTTATATGATGTTGTATTTATGCTAAATGGTGAGGGAGAAAATGCAGCTGCGTACATTATCTCAAAGCCTGGTGCAGAACGTGCATTAGAAATTGCTAATTCTGGGGTATCCTTGCCAGTAGATAGTGTGTTGGCAAGAAACTTAAACTCCTACATGATAGAATCAAAATCATTTTGCCATAGGCTTGCGTCTAAGTCTACAATACAGAAAAGTCAGATTATAGATATTCCATAATATACTTGATAAAAGTCAGGTATTCTAGTATACTTTTAATATACAAAAGTTAGGCAAAATATGTACATGGTTGTAGCTAAGCGTGATACGTTTATTAATTTAATGATTAATATGGATGCAGAGACTGCAATACCCAAGGGTACTCGCATGTTCCTTATCACATCTGATAAACAAACCAAGTACCTAGAGCCTGACGAGATCTGCGTTTATACACCAGACTTGGGTCTAAACTATACATATAAGGGAGATTGGGAAGATTATGCTGCATTTTAGGTACTACCCTGATGCTCATAGCTTGGGGCAAAAGTATGTATTTGGCTTTAATGTATATGGAAACCACGACGGTAGACCAACCATCGATTTAATTATCGGAAAGCACGTATTTGTTGTATTTATTGATAGGAGAAAATAATGCCAATACACGTAGACATTAGGATTAACGATACACTAATTAATCAAATTCACATTGGTCGTGCCAAGGGTGGCACAGATCCAGATGACATCAATACTTATATTGTTATAGAGGGTGGGCAGCCACTGCGTTTGGAAGACTGGTATATTGACGGTATTCCATTTATGCATCGCTATGGTGATGGTGCAGAGATTTGTGTTATGAAGGGTATGCAAGCATTATATGGTCAAGTTTAGACATTATGGTCCAAACAAAACTGATCCAAGCAAATACTATGGTTTGCTAATTGATTGGCATCCAAAATACAAAGGCATAGATATTTATTTTGGTAGGCACCTATTTGTATTTTTTAGGGGGTATAAGAAATGACTAACGACTGGGATGAATACCGTGGTCAATCATGGTCATTAGGTAACGATACTGACTGTGATACTTGTGGTCTGTCGTGGAATGAGGCAGAATTTGATCCAGATTTTTCTGATACAAATGAGTGGTCGTTTCACTATAGAGTAGGATGCTATGGCGGTGATGGCGTATACTATTATTCAGAAGATCGTGAAGAGAAGCTTAAAGAAATGTTTGCAGATCTTAGAACTTATCCTGGATGGCCACGCAGACAAGAGAATATTATTCGTGAGATGATTGATGAATGTGATAGATTGAGAGAGCAGAAGTGAGTGATAAAGACAAGGCAGTAGCCGATGCTATCAGAATGCTGGTAAATGCAGGGTATGAAGTCATGTATGAAGAAGCTCCTATCGGTAGAGCTGGAACTGGTATTCATTTACACCTGCTAGATGAGCTAGACGGAGATCGGAAATGAGCCTACAGAATATCCTTGACATCATGCAGAGTGCCATGATAGTATTACTTGCAGTAAATATTTATATACTTAGCAAAAGGCAAAAATGACTGAGATGATTGGACACTACCAAGAAGATGAGATCAAGAGTCTTTTTATTGGTAGGAAAGTTGTAAAGGCTGAGGGTTCTGAGCTTACCCTGGACGATGGCACTGTTTTGCAGGTAATCCCTAATGATGGTGGATGCAGCTGTGGTGCTGGAGACTACTATCTAGACAATCTTAATAAGTTTGACAATGTTATTACAGATGTAGAGATTAAGGCTGTTCCAGATTCTGATGACACGTGGGAATCTAGCTACACCTATCAGATATTCGTATACTCTGGCGGTATCTCAACATCAGTAGCTGACATCAAGGGTGATGATGGTAACGGATACTATGGTACTGGGTTTGATATTTATGTAAAGTACCGCCCAGGACCACCAAAGCCAAGACCTGTAAACATTTTTGATGAGAGAAATTGGATAAAGCAGTGAACGAAATGCAACAAGAGATAGTCAGACTATCTAACATCTGGATGCGTTTTGTAGGTCAAGACCATCATAAAGATCGTGACTGCCACTGGTACATCCAAAAGTATTATTCCTATGGAGAGAAGCCTTACTATATGGCATGGCACCACGGCTATATTGGTGATGATTTTGAGGGTAGCAAGTGCGTTACCCTGGAAGAAGCAGAGGAAGAGCTTCTTAATGCTATTAAGTTTCAAATCCACAAGGCAAAGAAGTGGGTGTCTCGTAATCTGGAGGAAGTCAAGGAACTTGAAGCAAATGATGATGAGGAACCATTCTTTGGTAGTTCTGAAGAGTATCAGCGTATGATAGATATATTGAATGAGGCATAATGAGTTGGCAAGAAGAACTGAACGCCAAGCGACTAAAAACCAAAGGCTGGTATGGCTGTATCGCACCTGATGGCTGGCAGAAAATTGTAGAAGAAACAGATGAAATGCTTGCGTATTTAGATCCTGATTATGAAATTCTTCAGATAAAAGAGAAGTATGGCACACTCAGGTATTATTTTGGTAGCACAAAAACTGGAATAGTGGCTGATATTATGAGAGCAATTGAAAGAGATGCAGAGTCAAGGTCAGCCCTAGTCTGTGAGGTATGTGGCAAATGGGGAGAAACTAGATGGGATAGACCATGGGTAAGAACACTATGTGACGAACACTACGAACCATATGAGGAAAAAGATGAGCTTTGAAAGATTTAGCACATCAGACGTTTATGTATTTGAACATGTAGGTGGTTTTATACAATGCTGTGGATGCTTGCTGGGAGATGACTGGGACCACAATACCCCACGTGAAATGCTTGCACATCTTGATGAGCATGAAGCAGCAGGGCATGATATAGGTAAATCTCGTACCAGAATTCTAGAAGAATACCCAGACCTAGATATTAAGATTGAGCCATATGTTAGATCACCAGAAGAAGAGGAAAGAATCAGGGCAAAGCTAAAGGCAGCCTTTGAGCAACATCCACCACAGGGATTTAGAGATAGGAGCAATGGTGAGTAAATGGATTAAGACAGATAAGTATTGGTGGGGCTTTGGGGGACACGTTGTGTTCTTTGATAAGGTTGCCTTTTATATTGGCACCACAGATCACTGGGGCATAGGAATTGAGGTCAGCTTCTATGATAGATCAATTACACTTGATATATTAAATCTTTACATGGGCGTAGAGGTTTGGCGTAGTGATGATGGTCTTTCAGAGTTTACCCCCAGGTCTAATGGAGACTTACTAGACTAGTGGAATCAGTTAGACGCAGCGTTATCAAGTCTATATCTTGGTACATTATTAATATACTTATGGTTGGGTTAGTGGCATTCTTGCTAACTGGGGATATCGTGGTAGCTATCGTAATGTCTTTATCGCAGACACTGCTAGAGACAGTAGTTTATTATGCCCATGAAAGAGTATGGGCTAGATTTGGATATAAGGTTAATTAAGCCTTTACGAGTCTACGCTTGATTGGATCAAAGGTCTTTGGTGACTTCTTGAAAGCCTTTCCGTTTTGACGGTCAGAATTCCTTACGCTTGCAGTTCTTTTATTTGCCATGTCTAAATTATATCATACGAGTAAAGCTCGGCGGTAAAATAGGAGAACAATCTGCTACTCCGTAGCAATAATCCCCACTATCCACTATTCTTAATCTTATACAATTCTACTAGAGATACCCATTCGCCATTCTGATATACAGCTGGATCTAGCTGCTTTGCAAATGGTTCTACGATAGTCTCAGATCCATTCTTCCAAAGCACAAAGTTATAATCCCCTTCACGAGGCTTTCCTGTTTCCATACGCTTCTTCCAAGCTGTATACCATCTGGCATTCTTATCGCTTGTCGTAATCTTATTTTCCATCGTCCATCCTGTTCCAAATAGCCTCTAGGATCTCTTCTCCTAGAAGTTCAAAGTGTTGTCCGTTAATTGTGACTGAGTAGATATACTCAGGGTAGATGTTGTATCTGAACTTAGACATTAGTCATGCTTTCCATGATGCAATCCATGCACACCATACCATCTGGCTGCTTAAACAAATCTTCAACGTGAAGCTTGCATCGTGAACAAATCATAGAATAAGTATATCAGATAAACTGGGGTATTGACAAAGTCTATCGTAATCCCTATAATAGACATATGATTAAGCAAGTAAAGTGTCCAGGATGTAATTCTGTAATGATGTACGCAGTACAGGATGGAGTAGAAACCTATACTTGTGTACACAATCATCCAGAGATAGGCAGAGCATTTACTGGAGTATATATGTCAGAGAATTTGGTAGAGGCATATAGGGAACTAGGAAATAATGTTGATCTGCTAATGGAGTATCTAAAGAGACCATAAACTTTCGGGGTATAAAAGCAAAGCTTCATAACCCCCTATATAAGAAATAACCCTATATGCAAGAACTAATTATTATAGCCCTGATATCCTTCATAGGAGCATATCTTGGTAGCTGGTTTAGACGATAAACCCCATAGCCCCATACACCCCAGAGAGATGATTTTATACCCTGGAGATTTAGAGTTATACACAGTTTCCACAGAGTTATACACAGAAGTTATTAACAGATTTTGATAGTTATTAACAGGGTTATTAACAGAGTTATCCACAAGTAGATCTTACTGATGTGTTTGGTTTGTATAGGGAAGATGGGATTGGTTTGGTTATATGGATAATTGAACGCATCCCTATTTTAAACGTAATCTTTCTCAAACCATTATATCCCCAAACCACCATAATGTCAATACCCAAACCATACAAAATATAGCCTATTTTCTGGTATAAAAACCATATAAAAACTATAAAAAAATAATGGTTTTGTTATTAAAACCAGGATAAATTATAAATAATCTGGGATATTTTATATAGGGTTCGTAATGTATTTATATAGGGGGATTTTGTTATAGGTTGATCTCATCTGAGTACCAGGCAGGGGTTGGTACGGTACCTTGGATCTTATCCTTATCAGGATTGTTAGAGATCTCATGTGGGGTAAATGAAAAGAACTTATTCAAACCAGTTATCCTAGTAAAACCATTCCATACTATACCAGGTATAGAGGCATATCCCTCTGAGATCTTCTTAGCTTCTTCTGGGTAGTATACATTAAAGTAGTTATATCTAGTCATATATATAGTATAGCATTATATAGGTTTGCCTTACTGGTTTAGATACCCTCCAACTTCTGGGATTTTTTAAAGTTGGTTCGTAATTATGTTTGTTAAAACCATAAATGATCCGCTATGGGTAAAAGAAAAGCTGATTGGCTAGTACGAAACCACATCTCAGAGAGATCAGCTTGCTTGCTTCCAATCAGCTATGTATATAGTATACATGGTTTGGATAATGCTGTCAAGTATTCTGGGAAAAATATTTGATCGTTCGTAATGAAGTTGTTTAAAACTAATAAAGGTTCGGCCCCCTGAGGGGGATCTTGTCAAGACCTTTTTACCTGGATTCTAGGAATCTATTCCATGCCCCTGAGTTAGCCATTTCCCTGTATGTCTCAATCAGGTTCTCAGTTCCAAGCTCTGTTAGTCCATCAAGTTCTACTAGGTCATACTCAATAGCGAATGCCAGCTGAAAACTAAGATTATTAGTGAACAAGGCAAAGTTGACATCATCTGGATTTAACTCAACATCTGTTGGCTCCCAGTAGTTTTCAAATACCCATAGAAAGTATCCAGCCATCTGCTCGCACATTTCTTTTAGTTCACTCATAGTAGCCATTTTATCATTCCCCTCTGACATTATCCTAGTAGGTCATCTAGTAGTTCAAAGCCATCATCTTCAATACCCAGCCCTGCTAGCAGTAGGTCCCAGGTCTCTTCGATCATCTGCTCTGTAAGTTTAGTTGTACCAACAATGTTATTAGCAACTGCATATGCTAGTGGCAATCCTAGGTCATTATATTCTACAAAGTCCTTGAACTCTTCGTCATGACGATAGTTTAGCCATAGGTCTGCTAGGATAAGACATTTGTTACTGAAGTCTGTTGAATTCTCTGCCATAGGTGTTCTCCTTTTCTTCTACGGCTGCCTCTGTTAGAAGCACAAGTCTGTTGTAGGAAATTGTTGGAAGGTCAGTAGCAAGGTGTTGTCCTACCTTATCTAAGTCAATGGTCACATCATTTACTAGATTAGCAATCTTCACGGCTACCCTTTCTTCTGGTGTAACTTTCTTTTTCATAGTATTCTCCTGTGCTTATTGTATCAAAAATAGTTGGGGGTGTCAAGGAAAGAAAGTAGGAAAGTTCCTCAACACCCCCTGTGGCAAGTACAGCTACCCCTAACTGTACTTTCCATTGCTAGGGAGCTTAGCTACAACCTAGCAAGTCAATATTAAATTAAATCTTCATAGTACTTAGGAAGACGATCGAAGTACTCCTTTAGCCTATCAGACATCTTATCCCAGTAGTCTAGCTTGAAGCCTGCTAGCCCATACCACGTGTCAACCTCGTCCTTAAAGTATGGGTCCTTGTTTAGGCCTAGACTGATAATCTCTTCAGCTGTAAGTCTAATAGGGTCATCCCACTCATCATGGCCATTGTCTCCATATACGTACACATGAATGCTCCAGGATGCAGGGTCATAGACTGAGTCTCCTCCCTCATCTAGTTCCTCAGGGATATAGATGTTGAGGTCCCAGTCAATTAGAGTCTTGCCATGGTTCTTATTTCTATAGGTAGTTAGTGACATATCCATACCCTTCGCACTTGTCGCAATCTGGTGAGCCAAACTCATCGTTCTCGTATAGGTCTTCGTTGTAGCATTCGCATTCTTCTTCTACTGATAGGAGACATGTGTCCATGTCATCTTCCCACGGTACCTCACATACATAGTACCCTAATCTGTTGACATATGCAACCCCTGTGACAATAATAGAAGCCATGTCACCGTCTAGATATGTCCAAACATACTTAGGGTCAAGACTCTTTATATATTCATACTCTTCACCATAGGTCTCATACATTTGACCTTGTCCATTGAAGTGGTTCTGCTTAGGCTTGAACTTCTCTGCCCATACATCCCAACCTTGATATTCTTTCATGAGTTCCTACTCTCTAGAAATGGAAGTCTACAGGAACAATATACCAGTCTTTCGCACCTTTGTCAATAGACTGAAGCATATATTTTCTGTTAGTTGAATCATTGATAGTATCAATAAAGTAGGAATCGCAGTTCCATACCCCTGCTGCAAGGTCATAGAGCTTCTTCAATGGGTATAGCTTATTAGCTACCCAAAAGTGGTCATGCTCAAAGTCTTGTAGGTTGTCTAATAGTTCTGTTAGATTTAGCTCACGAGCTTCCTTCTCAAGACGTTCTACCTCTTCCCACCTCCACTTATGTGCAGTGTCAAGGTATTCCTGAAATTGTCGGGAATCCTGATAAGCAACATCAGCTAGATAGCTATCGTCATAAGGATTATCACTAGTAGACCAACGTCCTCCACCTACAACAAACCAGTCATACCAGTTGTTATAGCTTTCGTGTTCACCTAGATTAGTCTCTAAGTATTGTTTGACATTAGCATGTGCTTGTTCAATGGAATCTGCTTGCGTAGCTGCATATTGTAAAACGTGCATGGGGTTATACTTTCTTTAGGGGTTATCTAAATATATTATAGGCTGAAAAGTCTGAGTTGTCAACTGCAAATCTCTGGGCATTCATCCAAGCAGTCTCACCAAAGAAATACTTAGGGCGATCAGATCCTGGGATCACTTTATAATAGTCGTAATACTTATCTGCCTCATACACCTGGACACCCTGGTTGTGGAATATCCTGGTCCAGGTTGTGGATCCAGCAGAAGGTTTGCGATCTGCATATGTCTTCATGAAATCCTACTCTCATTTGATACATATATTATCCCAAATTTCGGGAAAAAAGTCAAGTCGTTCGTAATTACTTTTTTATGACTAGTTATTCTAATATACACATAAAAGGGGGCGCACCCCAGAATGGGGTCCTGTTATAGACCCCACTCCTCTGTAAAGTTATCAAGCTCAATGTGACGAACCTTGTCATCATCTCCAGCAAGGATAGCCTCAACATAGTCAAGCCTGTCCATAGAAGACATGTCCTCTAGGTTAGACCACTGCTGTTCGTTGAGGGCATTGAAGTCAAACTCCAACACAACAGAAGAACCGTTGTATTCACCATCGTTAGTTACCCATGCCATGTTAGTTATCCTTTTCTTTTAGGGAGGCAATCAGTATACCAAGAACCTGTCTTGGTGTCAAGATGTCAAGAGCAGGATTATCCATAGCATTCTCAATCATTCTGATAGCATAGTTGATCCCATCTTCCATGCCAGCCTCATAGCCAATCTTCTCTAGTTCTGAGGTAGCCATTAGTTGTCCTCATACTTTGGTAGTTGGTCGTGGGGGTATCCAATAGCCATCAGAACATTCTCATAGGCGTTGATAAGACCATTGAAATAGTCCTTGGAACTATCGTTGATGTCTAGTAGGTTGTAGTGTGGAACTAGTTCGTTTAGCCTTCCTAACAGGTGCCCTGCTAGTTGCTCAGTGGTTACATAGTCTGCGTCTTTACTCAACAATTGTTGCCTCCCATACTCCATCTGGTAATTGTGCGTGATACTCTAGTGCTAGGTCAATGGCTTCGTCTTCGTCTAAGGCTTCCACCTCATACTCACAGACATAAGTAACTAAATACTTTTTCATACTTTCTCCAACATCTCTGAGAGCCTTTTCAGTTGCTCAGGGGTAAGGCTGTTCAATACATCTTCATTTATTAGGTTGCTATTTGTCCACATAGAAACCATTGTATCCTTGGGGTCTGACATTTAGTCTACCTTCTCTAAGTAAATATCTAGTTTGTGATTCCAATACAGGTCAGAACAATCCAGGCAGAAACCTAGTTCCTCTTTCCAAATGTCTTCCTCAACATACTCTCCACATTCACCAAATCTGTTACAAGGTAGATAACCATTGGATTCATACTCTTGTTCACCCTCACAGATACGGCAGAAGGGGTTACAATCAAAGTTACCGCCGTGGTTTGGACATTCTTTCATAGTTCCTATTGTAGGGGTAGGGTCTGACATTTTATCTGTGCCTCCTACAAGCAGCTTCTTTGTGTCCCATTTTCTTGGCGGTAGATGGCCAAGACTTCCAACATGCTATACACCTATAAAGATCATAAGGCTCTGCCTTCACCTTCTGAAGCCAGATAGTTCCATCCCTATAGGTTTGATAGTCACTCGTCAGAATCGTCATTATCAAATCCTAACTCACTAAAGAATGTATCCCAGACTCCGCCTGGTTGTGGCTGCCAAATAGAATCCTTACTCATCTTCTTCGTCTTCTTCCTCGTCTAGTTCCTCAACATCAATAGAGTAAACACCGTCATACTGAATGTCAGAGTCAGAGGTATCACCCCAAGATGTCCAAGCCAATTCCTCTGCGTGTTCTTTTGATTCTGCCTCAATCTCTCCAGAGAAATCAATACGCATTTCTACATAAAATCTAGCCATTTATCTACTTTCTTTAGGGTAGTTATAGTATAGCCCTACCCTCAGACATTTTCAAGGTTTTTCGTAAACGTGTCTTAAAGTTATTTTAGATATAAGAGGGGGCGCACCTTTTTCACGATCTTGTCAAGTGTGAATGGGCAGTTTTTAGTCATACCCAGGACTTTTGGTTTATGCGTTAGCCAGAACCAAGTTCATCAGTCTGTTCTTCTCAGCTGTAATTACAGGGTCAAAGCCAGAGGCAGAGGCTAGGATAGCTTCGTTAGAGCCTCCACGACCTGAACGCCACCAGTCTAGACGCTCCGTCATTGCGTTGAACGCTCCCCAAGCAGTGCCACTAATCATGTTAGTTGTGTCTGATTGGTAGATTGCCTGAATGGTGTCCACCTTGGTTTCCCACTTCTTCATGCTTCCCTTGGCATCTTTTTCTGGCTTAGGGTAGGCAAGTAGAATGATGTCATCAAACTTAGCCTTGGTGATTTCGGTTTCAATCATCTGCTGTGCCAGCTTGTCGAACTCGTCCATGTATTTGTTAGCCAAGCCTAGAGCCTCCCTAGCCTGCTGAACCTTACCTGAAGCAGTAGCAGTGTGGCGAATTTTGAACGATTGCTTAGCCTTACCCTTTAGAGCAAGATTTAGAGTGTTAGCACATACAACACGAACAGGGGTAATTGAAGCCTGAATCGCAACTGAACCATCGTGAGAGGTGTTGATTAGAAGATAGGTGTTTACCTTATCGGACACGCCAGAAGGGTCAAGAATGGTTTCACGCTCAAGAGCAAGAGAGCCAAATACTTGTCTGCCTCCCTTGATAGAGCCAGCAGTCTCCCAACGGCCTCCACCATCTAGCATTAGGTCACCAAAGTCAAACAGGTCTTCATTCTGGAGAGGGACATAACGCTCACCAACTACGCCAAGAACATCATTCTTGGTAGTGTCGAATGGGTTAGTGCGTGTTACGAATGAGTAAGACTTGTCAGAGTCAAAGCCATCTGGAATTGCTACATCTTCCAAGCGCACATTCCAGTTTGACAGGTGTGCGAGGTCTAGCATTTCTTTGGTAGTTACTTCTTGCTCAAATACGGTTCCAAGGCCATGCCATGCTGGTTCACGCAATGAAGCAAAGGCAGTCTGTCCGTTTACGGTTTCTAGCTCGTGGGCCATGATTTCTACTTTCTCTAGGGGATTACTGATAAGACTATTATAGGGGGAGGGTCAGACATTGTCAAGAATCTGGGGAAAAATAATTAGACATCGTAAATAACGATCTGGTAACAAAAGGGGGCGCACCCAATCAGCCCAGATGTCAAGTCTGGACTGATCCAATTTGGTGGGTGAGCAGTTTATACACTTGCTCAGGTGTTCTTCCCCTAAAGAAGTTCTAGGATTGCCCCATAGGTTGAGGCGTTCACTTCCTCTTGAGAGGTCATTTTTAGGATTTTGAGATTACGCTCTAGCAAATCACGCTGGCTGGTGTATTCACGACCATAGTGAGAGTGCTGGTTTGGCTTCTTTGGCTCAACAGGTCGCTCAGGGAAGCCCTCAATGATGTCCTTATCAAAGGTTAGTTCGATACGACCATTGTAAGCAGTTGAGATACGAATTGGGTCAGAGTAGTCATAGCCAATACGACCAACATTCTTGCTAAGATAGCCAGACACAAACTCAGCAACCTTAGTCTTGTATGCCTGAATGTCTGCCTCATACTTCTCATACAGAGCAGGGTAGTTAGCGACTGCCTCGTCAATCTCAGCAATCTTAGCCTCAATGTTTGCCACTAGGGTAGCGACAGGAACTTTGACGGAAATGTTTCTAGCCATTTTTATTTCTACTTTCGTTTGGGGTATTTATAGTATAGATAGGGGGTATGACATTTTTAGTTATGGTGGGCAGTTTTACTTGATACCCAGCAAGTTTTGTTACTTACCTACAAAGAAAAAACGAGGACTTACCTTACGCTTCTGCTTTACAGGAATGTTTGTGGTCTGATTAGTAGCACCAAGGAACTTGCCGTTCGCATCACGAACAACTGCCTTATAGACATCACCATTCTTGGTTGCCCACTTCTCAGTTGAAATTACAATCTTAGTCTTGCTAGCCATCTAGTCTTCTTTCTTTAGGGTTATTACAATTATAGAGAGAGGGTCTGACATTTATAGTTGGGGGGATAGAGAAAGGATAAGAAACGCTATCCCCCCAAGTCTATTTATACTACTTGACAGTAGTCCAACGAGGCTGTCCAGCAACATCAAGACGAACTCGGAATGAGCCATTCTTGTTTGCGACAATCTCCTGAATAACACCTGACACGCCAGACTTAGCGGTGGTGAACTGTGAGCCAACAGTTAGAGTGTTCATTTTGCTTCCTATCCAACCCAGAGGGTCTTGTTTGATTTTATTATCACGCTTTGTGATGTGTCTATTATGACAGAAAAATGGCATTAGCACAAGTCCAAACCACTATTTTTTTTACAAAGTTTTGGGGGATTTTTTGTAGGTTTCGTAACTTGACAAAGATCACGAAAGGGGGCGGACACAAAACCCCCAGGATGTCAAGTCCCAGGGGTAGTGTGTTTAGGCAGCCACCTCTTGCCTCTTGAAAGCATCTAGGTAGTCTGTCTCCTCTGGCAAGTTGTCTAGTGGAAACTCTGCTACAACTCCACCAAACTTACTAATAAACTTATTAGTCTGGTAGTTGATTTCATAGACACCCTCGCAGAACAGGTCATCCTTCTCAAAGTCAGACTCATCAGTCATCTGAACCTTCCCAGCAGAATAGTAAACAACCTTGAGAATGTCTGAACAGGTATTCCTACTGAACGCTGGCATAACCATAGTGAACCTGTCCATCTCATCATCATCAGGATACTTGTTAGCGTATTCAGCATAAAGAATCTCACGAACAGCCTCAGAGACAAACTCACACTTATCAAGAGCAAGTTCCAACTGATTTACCATTCTTGGGGTTTCCGTAAGGAAGTTTAGAACATTGACACCCTGTCCAGCAGGATAGTGGTCCCATTGTCCGTATTGTGCTACCTTAGTTACTCCGTTGCGGTCTACAACCTTTGTTAGTCCTCTAGTTCCCATAACTCCTACTTTCTAACTGATAAGGCTATTATAGTCTGGGGGTCAGACATTTTAGCACGTAATCGTAAGTTGTGATCTTATTGTTATAAAGGGGCGCACACCTTTGATCAAAAGTCAAGTTGGACAGTTTAACGTCATATCCAGGACGTACCATACCCCTATGGCCTATTTCTTAGTGGCACTAAATAAAATGTCATTGCGAGCAAATACACATTGCGAACATGTTACACAGGCAGAACCCTTTTCGCTAATCAGTGGTAGTTTCTTGTTGTTCTCAGGGCAAGGAATTGCGGACTTAGGTGTTATCTGTAGCATACGCTCTTTACCCATAGCAAAGTTGTTAGCAAGATAAGCAAGCTTAACGCCAGTCTCTTGCTTCAACTCACTAGCCAGCTGCCAGTTGTCATCATCAGTTGAGAAATACAGTGCTAAGTTGTCAACGCCAGTTAGGATAGGAACCGCAAAGTCGCTGCGAGTGTATACCCAAAACTGAATGCCAGGCCAGGCCTTGATTACATTCTTCCAGGCTAGAGTATAAGTCTCATTAAAGAAATCGCCATCCCAGTGGATTCTGAATAGCTTTTGTGCATTCCTCTTCTCACAATCTTTATCAAATTCATCTATCATCTGGTAAAGCAAGGCTTCCATTTCCAATTGGTCTGAATTGCGCAACAGGTCCCAGTTGTTTAGCAATACAGCCTTTACGCCTTTATAAACCTTCTCAAGCTTGCCAGCATAGCAAATCTTCTCGCATACGCTAGTGGCTCCAGGACATGAATAGGCCTTACCTGACGGTAGTCCAAACGTGTTAGCAATTGTAGGTGTCTTGCCATTAGGTGAAACGGCATTGGTTACTTTACGGTCTTTACTTCGAATTAGGGGCATTGGGGTATCCTTTCAAACTAACTATAGTATACAGCTAGGGTCTGACATTAATCCAGATCGTCATACTCTTCATCTAACTCTAGCCAAGGGTCTAGGTGGTGAGCATTGATAATTTCATCAGCAGGGGCAAAGTTAGAACCCTTGTAGAATGTTCCCTCTGGCAGTGAAATCATCTTGAACCAGTCACCCTCAAGTCCAGCCTGGATAGCCTCTTTACAGGCTTCAACCATTGATACAGGAACAGGTGGGAAGTGGTTGTATCGCAAGTGCCAAGCAAGTGCGTCATCCATAGTTAGCATTTCTGCCATTTCCATTGCTTGAAGTGAACCCATTTTATTATCCTTTTCTTACTGAGGGGTGTTGAACTCTAATAGCATAACATCTGGCACAGACATCATCAACGCCATGCCCAAATAAGTTCTCTGGTCTAATTAGTCTTTCGCAATCAGCACAGTTATAGACTTTTTTAGGGGTAATGAAATTAGTCACAGTCATACTCCCTTTCAATTAGGAATACATCGCCGTCGAACATGGTGTCGTCTGAATAAACAACGGAGGAGGAAAGCAACATAGGTTATCCTTTCTAAGATAGTTATAGATTACAGTAGGGGTCTGACATTTTAGTCTTGCGACTCACGGATAGCCTTAGCCTTGTTAGACTGACGGCTGCCCTTGTATTTCTGAGGGGTAACAACTAGGTGAGGATTCTTCATCATCTCCATAAATAGAGCCTGCGACTCAGCCCTTCTTCTGGCTTCATTTGCTTTTCCTAATTTCTTCATACCTGAAGTATAACAAAACCCTCTGACATTTTGGGGAAATTTCAGGGACATTTTTAATAAGCTACGTAAAGATCTTTTTTGACCAGAAGGGGGCGCACACAGATCAGGATTTGTCAAGTCCTGGTCTGGCGTGTCGTTTAGAATGGTGGCTTGTTGATTTCCTTGCCCTTGTGGAATCCAATTCCGTGAGCAACTACATACACCAGAGCAACTAGCACTAGGTCTACTAGAAGGTTGAAACCGTTGTAAAAAATCATTCTTTATCTACTTTCTTCTGTTGTGAATAGCATAGCAGGTGTGTCTGACAACATCAAGTCTATTTTCCAAATTAGTTCTTCAAGTTCTGCGGTAGTCATTATGCTAGTTCCTTATACTCTTGTGGGAAATCTTCACCAAGGTAGGACTCTGCTTCACGCAAGCCCATTAGCCCCTTGTAGTCGTTACATTCGTGGCAAACATAGTCATTCACCAAGTTCATACAAAACACACACATCTGTTCGCTCATTTCTGAACCTCCATTTCTTCAACCATCTTAGCAATTCTTTGGGCAGTTGGCAAGTCAATGTTTGGCATTAGCATACCAAGCAATCTTGCGTAGGGGTAGTCAACCTTAGTCTTCAGAACCTCTAGGGTCTGGTCTAGTAGGTCGTGAGCCTCTTTGCTGTAAGCCATTTATTTATCCTTTCTGATTACTATAAACCTATCACAGGGGTCTGACATTTTCAAGCATATTTTGGTAACAAATTGGTAACGATCTGGGGGATCTAGATCTAGTGTCTTAAAAGGGATCAGCTACCATATGTGGGGGCGCACCTTTTTAGGGGGCATGTCAAGTAGACACGCCGTAGCTTAGTGGATTTCTCCATAAGCATCCCAGCAGGATTCACATCCATACTCTTCAGCTTCAGCTACATAGATTTTCTCTACTACTACATCACACAATTCACAAGTTGAAAACATTTTTTATCCTTTCTTTGTTTTCTTTATTTATCTTTATACTTATACTCTACACTCTTTATCCTATTTGTCAAGTTGACACGCCGTATTTTCTATAACGAAATGGTAACGTTCAGGAATGGGATCGTTACTGGAATCCCTGCCAATAGGATCTTGTAGTAGAGGTATGAGATGAAGGCAACGCCTGCGAATGAGATCCCGATAGTAGACTTTGACATTAGTTGACTCCAAACACGATTGACTCACCATCAGCAAGGTTCACAGTGAATCCCTGAATCTTCTGTGCCCAATACTCTTTGACATAGAAACCAATAGCCTCTTCTTGGTGCTGAGGGTCAAAACCATAGGTGGTCTTGGTGTTGTCTAGGTTCATTACTACTACGTTCATTTCTTATCCTTTGTTTGATAGTTCTATTATGGATTAGGGGTCTGACTTTTTATAGAGAGACTACGCTTGAGCAGTCACAGCAGATTGCGGTATTGCTAGAGTAGATAGCCAACTCTGCCTCAGTGTCCTCGCAGGTCTCGCATAGTCCGTTGATTAGGTCTCCGATTTGGTTTACTACTAGCATTTGATTTATCCTTTTCTTTAACTATCTAAATACTAATGTAGGGGTAGGACATTGTCAAGGATCTTCTTAGTGTGTCGTAGAATGTTATCATTTTGTTATAAAGACCCGCATCTTTTCACGATCGTGTCAAGTCGACACGCCGTGTTAGCTTAGTTTATTTCACCATAAGCTTCGAAGCAATACTGGCAAGCAATCTCGCCGTCTACCTCTACGGTAGGGACATAGTTGTCATCTATTGCACAGAACTTGAAATCAATCATTTTTTTATCCTTTCGATTTATTTCTTTATTTATCTTTATATACATATTCAACCAGATAAAAGCCTGTTTGTCAAGTCGACACGCTGATTTATTTATAACAAATTGGTAACATTACAGGGCACGAATAGCACCCTGTAAGTCGTTCATGTATTTCATTGTCTTGTCGTCGATGTCCCAATTGACACGCTCTGCTAGCTCAAGGAACAAGTTTAGTTCCTCTTGTAGTTCTGATTTGTTTAGCCAGTTTAGTTGACGGTATCTAGTTAGTGAATCTGAGTAGTTCATTTATTTATCCTTTCTATGATTACTCTATCAGTAGACTCTGACATTTTTACTTGTCAGACATTCCTACTGACTCGCAGTATAGGCAGTCATTGTTGACTGTCTCTGGAACAATTCCGTGAGACCCACAGTTGTAAGCCTTACCTGTTGTTTCTACTTTTTGAATCTTGTTCATTTTTTATCCTTTCTATGAACTTTCTTTTTTTCCTTATGTATATATTCAATCAGTAAAAAGACTATTTGTCAAGCACATTTGGTAACAAAAATATAACGGTTTCTTTGTAGGTTTCAAACAAAAGGGTGGCACCAGTGTGCGCACTATAAAAACTTGACTTTTTGCGTAGATCATGTATCGTACATCTTTACAAAATATTCAGATTTTTCATAAAACGAAAATTAACATACGTTTATTGAAAATATTTTTTCAGATTTGCGACATAGCATATTCGTGACGGTATTTAATCATAAACACAACCTGGTAGCTCCAGATATGCACAGGGGTATTAAAGCGATGCCTATAATACTTTCTGGCAGACTTTAATGACTTTTCGTACAAAAACCTATGACTTGGTTTGAAAAAGCCTTTAAAGTACTTTAACATATGACTATTATACTAGACTCATGGATAAAAGTAGGAAAGATAGTCTAAAAATTATGCTGGCTATAACAATTTGGACGGTATTGACAGTAATAATCAGTAGCATACTAAATATATGACAGATTGTAATTGTGGAAAAGAATGTCCATGTAAACAGCCTAAGTAAGTAAATCTTTTACTTGCTGGTCCTGGATAACTTTTGTTGCTGTAACTTGAATATGCACATGCTTTGTGAAGTCTTTAATAAGATTTTCATTTCTCTGGTTTAGATAAATCTGAGATTCTCTTACAGTGTCAAAGCCTGTTGCTATTTTTATAGCTGCATTGCACATTTTAACTAAAAGTTCGGGGTATTCAACCAATCCAGAAGGTTGTTCTATATGCATAATAGGCACAACCAGAACATGAAACCTAGTATTCGGATGAACATCTCTAAATACAGCTATGTCATTATCCTTGTATAGATAGATTTCTTCTGGTGGTAGCCGATATTCTGCATATTTCCTGGCATTCTCTAAAGAAGACTCTGCTTCTCTAAAAGCCTTAGAGGTCTTTCCAAACTTATAGCCACATGAAGCTATAAGCTCAAACCATTCTGTACCAGGGCAGAACTTGCATTCCATGATTACTTGATAATACCAGCAGATACTAGCTTATCGTAAATAAGCCCATTTACACGACGTAGTTCAGGTTGCTGCTCATTAATTGCCATTGCAGCTTGATCAGATGGAATCCCTGACTGAAATGCCACCTGACGATTCATGTCATTAATTACTTCGCACATTAGTGAAATAACATCTTCTTTATTCATTACCATTTCCCTTCAGGGCACTTCGCTTGTGCCAGAGTAGTTTTAAGCTGCATAAAGCAACCACACTTCTTACAGCGTTTTTGAAGTTTATCATAAAACTCACATGTAACGCAAATGGATAAACGATAGCGTTTTAATTCTTTTTCAGATCTAGGCTGATTAGGATTAAAAAGATCAATAAATTTTACGTCGTCTCCCATAAGAATATATTATAGCATACCAGGGAATATCAACCATAGAACACGTTTCGTGTTTAGGGTGGTTGGAGAGATCTCTTATTCCGCCGAAAAAAAATCTCTATTTTTAGGCCGAACTTAAAAAAGATTAACTATAATTGTTACATTATGACAATCCAGGAACTGATTCAGGCTCAGCCTATGTTCATTGTCATTCTAGAGTTTGCAATCCTTATTGGTGTTTTTCTTACCACAGTAGGTGCAGGAGTACGATGGCTCGTAAAACATTATTTTGATGAGATTAAAGCAGAGCTAAAGCCAAATCATGGTTCAAGTATTAAAGATCAAATAACCAGGCTTGAGAATGCTCAGGAAAAGCTAGAAGAAAAAATGGATAGGCAGCATGCTTCTCTAGAAAGTAAAGTAGATAATCTATATAACAAGTTATTTGATTATATTTCTTCAAAATAGCTTTTCTATATATAATATATATAAATATATAAGATATTCTAACTAGCTATTTATTTATAATATATATTAATAATAATAAGATACCACACTGTCAAGCATTTTCTGGTAACTTTTTAATAACAATTTGTTATCAATTTAATAACAAGCTTCATTATCTGGTGTGATATAATTTTATAGCTAGCATTTAGGATAGTCTCTCATACCCACCGTCCTGGATGCTAGCTTTTTATTTTTATAGTGTTATAATATAGATACTATGACATCTTCATGTTCTCCTGAAATCTTTGGTGCTGATCCAGCCAATGTAAAATGGCGTATCGTTAGAGGGGACACCTCTCCGCTTAGGGTTGAATTCTATGAAAACGATGAGATTACTCAGTATGACACAACTGGTTGGCAGTATGCTGCTACCACTTATGACTTCCGTGGAGATGTGTTAGACGAACTAGAAGTAGAAGCTGGAGCAGGGTATGTAAATATCACAGCACCAGCAGATTTAACAGCACTATGGGGTACAGGATATGGATCTGTAGTGACTGAATTGGCTTTTGATCTTCAAGTAACCATTGATAACGAAACCGTATGGACTCCAGTTATTGGAACCATTACCGTGCTTGGAGACGTTACAGGAGGTAGTTTATAATGCCAACAATTAAGATTGTACCGTTTCCAGGCGTACCTGGACCACAAGGCCCACGTGGGCCACAAGGTATTCAGGGTGAAACTGGTCTCACAGGCCCTATTGGGGCAGCAGGGCAAGACGCTGTTCTTGGACAAGAGACTTCTTTTCAGGTTAATGGTGGAACGCTTGGGACACAACCAACATTTAACGGAAGTCCGTTGTTTAGTGGAACTTATGTCAAGAACGGCACTTTGGTTCACTTTCAGATTCAGGTAGACATGGACAACATTACTTCGTTTGGTACTGGTCAGTATTTTGTAGATCTGCCGTTTGTATCTAAGCACTCTTATCAGGTTCGTGAGGGGTGCCTGCATGACGTGTCTACAGGAAAGCAGTATTCTATATCTGGACACGTTGATGCGAATAGCTCCAGACTAAGCCTTTCGTTTACTAATAGTACTGGCCTTGATGAAGCTTTTGATTTTAATAGTCCAGTAAATCTAGCTACGGATGATAGTTTTCATATTGCTGGAACTTATATTTCAGTTGAATAATCTGAGATAATTGATACATGTCAGTTTCTAAGAATATGGACTTTCCTATATCCAAAAAAGCGTCATACTCACAGCTTGCAAAGCAAACACAGGAACTTGATCAACTATCCACATATGTTGCTGTCCCAGGTCCTCCAGGCCCAGCAGGACCTCAAGGGCAGATTGGACCAAGAGGACCAAAGGGTGATCCAGGTGAGCCAGGCCCAAAGGGTGAGCGTGGAACTCCAGGAAAAGACGGAGTTAGTCATATTGGAAAATATGGTCAGCAAATCGGATGGGCAAAGTACTATGGGCTTCCAGACAAAACATTCATTCTTGGTGCTGACAGGGGGTCTGATGGCTGGGTAACCGTATATCCATCAATGGTAAATGCACAAGAGTCTAACCTGCCAAATGGAACTGTTAGCTTTTATAATGAAAACACTAAAAGGGTAAATCTAAAAGGTTTAGGTATAGGTACTCAAGTTTTAATTACTTATGATTTTGAGATATCCACATTTTCAGCAAATACAGAAGTTTGGATTAGGTCTTTTTTCCCAGACATAGAAGAGGATGTTACTAGCTTTGTTGCATCACTTAAGTATCAATACGATTATAACTTTTCTATAACGCAGTACCTAACGGTTGAAACATTGAGACATAAGAACGCTGGAATCATACCACAAATAAGAACTGACATGCCAGCATCAGCTAAAATAAAAAGTATAGCGATTTCTGTCTTCTAACGTGCTATAATAAAGACTATGGCATTTCCAGGTACTTTTAACATTTCATATTATCGTGGTGACACCTACGAGTTTCGAATCTACCCAAAAACATCTTCAGGTGCAAGCTTTGATCTAACATCATTTAGTGATTCACCATCTGACCACGTTAAGTTCACCATCGCAAGTGCACGAGGAACTGGAAGCATTGGATCTACAGTATTTACTGCTACACTTACATCAGGCTCATCAGAGGTTACCCTGACTACAGGTGCCACATCTCAGCTATCTGTTGGACAAAAGATTGTCCTAGCGTCTGGAACTGGAGATTTTGCTGATGATGTTATCATTACATCAATCACAAACGAAACTAAGTTTGTAGTCAGTGCAAACCACACAACATCTGGAGCAGTTCAGTTCAAGACAGCGTCAGTATATTCTGGAGCTGCAACGGTATCTGCCGATAAGACATACATTACCTGCGCTATTCCTCCAACTGTAGGACTTTACCTACTGCCAAACTCTACTTATGTATATGACGTTGAGATTAAGAACTCAGCATCACCATATGACTACATCTATACAATTCTCACTGGAAGTATTACCGTTACGGACCACATTTCTGGAGTGATGTAGCATGGTTGATACTTATGTTGATTTAAGCGAAGTAACAGTTCTTGGTGGACCAACAAAGCGAGATGTATCTATAAACTTTGGTGACTCAGGAGAGCGTGGAAGCAATATCTTTGTAGGATCTGGAAATCCTAATTCTCCAAATACATATATACCACTATCACCTAAGATTTTTGATATGTTTATCAACTTAGCACTTGATGACCCAGAGTACCTATATCTTTATCAGTATTTAAACCAGAGTGGCGTAAATCAGTGGGTACGTCTTTTGAGGCTAGTACCAAACACATTCCTAACAAATCCAGTTGCTAACTTTGTAAATGGACAAGCAGTTATTAATATTAATGTTATTGACGTTGTTTCTTTGTTCGCAGTTGGTACTTACACCACAAATAACTTTAATATTCAGCATACAGTAATTAATGATATGCCAATTGCATCTGCTATATCTATTCCGTCAGTTGTTATTGAGGGTGGTCAGGTAGTAGACAATGGATTCTCTTTTGATCCTGTAACTGGAATGCAAATTCTTCCAATTACCGTAAGTGCTGCAGAGTTTAACCCAGTAACTTCAACCTGGGCACCACTATCTGGACAGCACATTGTAGACCTACTGATTACGGTGATATGATGACTGAAAGTCTAGAGCTACTTGGTGGCCCAGCATCAGTAACTGTAAAAGTAGACTTTGGTTCTAGTGGAGCTAGGGGAACAAACTTCTATCTTACATATGGCGATCCAAATATTCCAGGTAATATTAATTCTCAGTATTTTCCAAACCCACCACAGCTTTTTGACTTTGCAATAAATATTGATCCAGATGACGCAGGTTATCTAGATGCATATCAATATGTTTTTGTACAAGAGCTGAATACGTCAATGTGGGTTCCTGGACTTAGACTTGCTCCAGACTTTGCTATCTTTAAGCAGAATAAGACTTTTGTTCCAGGATCAGCACTTGGTCTTATGCCAACCTTAGGCTATGCACAGCTTGACAATCTTGTTTTGCCAGTTGCTGCAGATGTAGCAGCGGTATTAGCTATGCTTCCACAGCAACAAAGAAATGAAGCATTTATTGCACAAGGAAACATTACTTATGAGATTTATAATACAAAGCCAGTATCGCCAATGATTATCCCTGGAAATGTTTCGGTTGACACTGTAAATAACCTAGTAACAATTCCAATAAGCATCGCAGCTATGGAACTTGATACAACTCTTGGGTGGATACCACTAGCTGGTGCAAAAACCATAAGTCTAATGGTAGGTATTGCAGAATCCTAATATGCTATAATCTAATAGGTGATGAATCTTGGCTGAAAATATTGATGGCTCCGCATTAGGGAATATTGATCCCTTTAATACTAAAATACCTGCACTCGCAGATGCTGCTAACATTCAGACTGCCCTGAGACTTTACCACTATGGAACTGACGATGCCCCAGGATCAACAGAGGCAATAACATCTGGTATTGCTAAGCACCTTATTGATCTTGAGAATGCAATTGAGAATGTTAGTGCTCCAGCACCAACTGCTTTAGCAGGTGCAATTGATCTAAACTCAATTACATCTAGCGGTCTTTATAATCAGGATAGCAACACAGATGCTAGGTCTGGATCAAACTACCCACAGTATGAGAGTCTTGCGTATAAGGGATTGCTCACCGTAACTGCAGATTCTGGACTTGTATATCAAACATATTTGATGTATGTTAGTCAAACTTTAGTATTTACATACACAAGAATTTTTGACACAGCTTGGTCAAACTGGGTTAGGCTGTCTGAATCAACACACACACACGATGATAGGTACTACACAAAGACCTATCTTGATCCAGTAATTGCTGGAAAGCAAGCAACGATAACTGGAGCTGCAACTACAGTAGCATCTGCAGATCTTACAGTAAACCGTGCAGTGATTGCAAATGATTCTGGAAAGATTGCTGTTTCTGCAACAACTTCTACAGAGTTAGGGTATTTGTCTGGAACTACATCATCAGTACAAACTCAAATGAATGATAGATGGCAGCATGCTGGTACCCAGACTGGAAGACAGATTTGGGTACAGTCTACGCAGCCTACTTCTGGAATGGTTGATGGCGATCTCTGGTTCTGGTGATGCTAGATGGCATATATAGATGTAGCAAGCACTGGTCCTACAGACACTAATGGTTTTTATGTTGTAATGACTGCAGCTGGAACAATCAGTGATACAAATGGTACTGGGTCATTGGCTGTTCGTGTAACCCTATACTCAACAAATAATAACTTCTCAAACTGGACAATTAACTGTGTTGCGCAAGAGACTAATGCTACTCCAAATACTATTATTATTAATAATAGCGTACAAAGGTCAATTGCTAAAAACTCATCCCTTCTAGTTGGTCAGGGAACTTGGAGTAGCCCAGCATATACTGGAAGCAAATCAATTAGGCTAGTAGCCAGCGTTGATGCACCATCTGATGCAACCTATGTTCCAAATAATGCAACGGTAGAAATGACAGTTACGCTGCCAACAGTTTCTTCTCCATTTACCTTTACACCTTTTGGATTTACTCCATTTACATTTACCCCATTTGGGTTTACTCCTTTTAGCTTTACACCATTTAGCTTTACACCTTTTGGATTTACGCCTTTTGGATTTACACCAACTCCGTTGCCACCAAATCCACCAAGCAACCTAACTTCTTCTAATATTACTAGGTCTTCTATTAGACTTAATTGGACAGCAGTATCTGGTGCTACCTCATATACTGTATATTTAAATGGTCAAGTGCATGCTTCAAATGTTTCTGCTAGTGCTACTAGTTATGATTTCATCAACCTGTCTCAAAATACACAATATACGATTGGTGTAAGCGTTACAACATCAACAGGAACAAGTACCGTGGCCCAGATTGCAGCGACTACACTATCAGGGCCAGGGGCTAGGTACAATGGATCTACCTGGGCAGACACAACAGTGTTTAAGCGATATGACGCAGCTACATCTCAGTGGGTAAATATATCAAGCTTTAAACGTTATGATTCATCTACTTCTCAATGGAAAGACATTACTGGCTAACCAGGAAAGTTAGCAATAATTTTTAATGCAGACTTATCGGTAGACCATGATGACCAATTTTTTCCACCATTTGACATTTGGTATGCTACCTTAGCATTTGTTAGTGGATTGAATAGATCTTCGTTAGATTCTAGACCATACTTTTCACGTCTATTTGGCCCCATAGAGCCAGTCATATTGATTTGAAATAGTCCGTAGCAATTACTTGACTTATTGTGTGCAAATGGCCTCAGGGTGGATTCTTTGACTGCTACGGCCCATGCCATCTTTAGCTCAGTGCCACGGAATCCAGCAAGCTTCAATATTTCAATCATCTCTGTATCGCTTAGAATAGTTGACTTGTCGTATTTAATTTCAATAATCTCATAACTTCCACGATCAAAGCTAATTGAGTAGTTTGGCACACTAAGTGTTTGAAATTCTATATTTGTATCACTTGCTGATACATTTATAGCACTAACATTAGTTAGCAGTCCAACAGTTGCTGCAATTGCATAAAATTTCATTAGTTTTCAATTACCCTTACAAAAGATATTTCGCTATTCTTAAAGGCTGGAGAGTCAAGAGAGATTTTTTCAGTCTTTGTTCCTGGCCTAAATCCAGCGTGAATAATTTTATTATTTCCAATATAGATTCCAACATGATAATATTTCTCAGAGTTCATGTGGCTAAAAGCCACAATGTCTCCAGGTTTTGGAATTTCTACATGCCAGCCTACAGTATTACCCTGCTTAGATGCAGAATGTGGGATGTCAATTCCTAGTTCTCCATAGAACCATCTTGTCATTCCAGAGCAATCCCATCCAGAAGGCTGTGATCCACTAAACACATACCATGTTTTTCCAACATGATTTTTTAATTCAGACATCTGATGCTTAATGGCTTCTTCATTTGCTATTAATGCCTTTTTCTTTTCAATTTCTTTAAGCTTTTCAATAAAAGCTATTTCTGCTTGCTTCTCTAAAAATGTTTGAGTTTTTGCATACCCAATAACTGACGAAACCTGTCTAGCATTGCTCAAAAAGCTTTGAGTAGTTTGTGAAATGGCAGGGGTATCTGCCATGGTAGCTGCTGAGCAACTAACTAGAACCAACGTTAAAGTGCTTACTGTTGCGAGTCTTTTCATACTGCACCTCCTATAAAAGCACAAAAACACCTTGTTGAAGGGTGTTGGGTAAAATTATACCACTTTTTAGTCTCTTAGGCAAGACTTTATTGTGTTATAATTAAAACATGGCAACACTCAGAGGTTCTTCATCTTTTTATGACATTGGCAATAAGCCACCAGTAGTTCAGTGGACTATTGTTCGTGGAGATACTGCATCTTTTAGAGTTTACGTAACTGATGACTCAAAGCAGCCACTCAATATTCCAGATTGGACTATTGCCATGCAAGTAAAGAGACCAAACAATGCCACTGACCCTGGAGTTATTACTGATAACGCAACTTTGATTCTTGAACTAACGCCATTCCAAGATGCAGATGATAGGCCAGGCGAATTCACAGTATTCTTGGCAGCATCAGAGTCTGAAACTCTTCAGACTGGAGATATCTTTGATATTGAGCTTTCTTTGCCACAGGACCAAATTGTCTGGACAGTAGCTCAGGGTAGCGTAGTGGTCCTTGAGGATGTAACTGCATAATGGCAACAGCTAAACTAACAGACAAAAAATATTTGTCAACAGTTTGGATAAAGACAGATAATTATGCAAGATCATCAATTGTAGATACTGTGGGCACAGCCATAGTTTTTGATGAGCTACCATTTAGAATTCGTTTTACAAATATTATGGTACCTGGCTATGGGCCAAACAATGTTCCTCCAATTGGCATAGCGATTGTCGGTTACAATAATTATATTCTTTAGCATTATTAAAATGCCTGTATAATTAAACCATGGCAAGAGTCTCTATCCCTTATGTTAAAACACGTTTTGAAACAGGAGATCGTCCTAGTCAAGAAGACTACGAAGACCTCATTGATACCGCCACTGGCCAGGCACTAGACCTAGGAACAGCTGGAAATAACGAAAACACAATAACTGGAATTGAAAACCCTACAGTTATTGATAGTTTTGATGCAACTGTCTGGAGAATGGTAAAGTATATCGTTTCTATCTCTAAGACAACAAATGGAGATAACAAGTTCTATGCCACAGAGTTGACACTACTCGTAGATGGAGAAAACGTATCCGTCTCTGAGTATGGAACAATAGACAACGATGGGAATATGGGCACCATTAGTGTCTCTAGGAACGGAGCAACTGTAGCACTTACAATTACTCCAGATCCTGTAATCAAGCCAGTCACCGTACGTTATGCACGTATGGGACTTAAGGCATAAACGAGGAGATATATAAAATGGCAACAGTCGTAAAAGACTTCAAAATTAAAAGTGGTCTGATTGTTGAGGGAACCACTGGTACCATCAACAACTATGACATTCTTACAAAGAAGCAGGGAGACCTAGATTACATTGTTAATCTGATTGGTGGAACTGCTACTTCTGACAATACACCAGATACAGTTGTAAAGCGTGATGGAAGCGGAAACTTCGCTGCAGGCATAATCACAGCTGATCTAGTTGGTGATGTAACTGGTAACGCAGATACCGCAACTGCACTTGAAACAACTCGCACAATTGAGCTAACTGGTGATGTAACTGGTTCTGTTTCTTTTGATGGTACATCAAATGTTCAGATCTCTACAACTCTAAATGGTAGCTTTGCAACAGATGCAGAGGTTGCTACAGCTAAGGGCGAAGCGATCGCTACTGCTGGAGATTACACAGATCAGGAAATTTCTGACCTAGACGTTGCTCTAAAGCTATATGCAGATCAAGCAGAGGCAGATGCTATTTCTACAGCTGCTCTTGATGCAACTACAAAGGCTAATGCAGCTGAGGCTTCTGCAAACTCTTACACAGATGATGAGATTTCTGCTCTAGACCTTTCTCTTAAGGCCTATGCAGATCAGGCTGAGTCTGATGCAGTTACTTCTGCTAACTCTTACACTGATGCTCGTGAAGCAGCAATCACTACTGCCTACCAGGCCTATGCTGACCAGGCAGAGGTTGATGCCAAGGCATATGCAGATCAGAAGGTTACAGATCTAATTGGCGGTGCCCCAGCACTTCTTGACACCCTAAATGAGATCGCAGCAGCTATTGCAGACGATGAAAACTTTGCAACTACTGTAACCAACAACCTCGCTCTAAAGGCTGACATTACTTATGTTGACTCAGAGATCTCTGCTCTAGATGCAGCTTCTCAGGGATATGCTGATCAGGCTGAGGCAGATGCAAACCTTTACACTGATGGCAAGATTACTCAGGAAGTTGCAGACCGCAATCTTGCAATCTCTGATGCTATCTCTGAAGAGGTTACAAACCGTAACACTGCAATTGGTGTAGCCATTGATCAGGAAGTTATTGATCGTAACGCAGCAATTACGGCAGCTGTTGATGCAATTGACACAGATGACATTGAGGAAGGCGTAAACAACCTTTACTTCACAAACCAGAGAGCTATTGATGCTGTAGGTGGAACGATTGGTGATGCAATTGATCTACTGACTACAGATGACATTGAAGAGGGTGCAAACAACCTTTACTTCACTGATTCTCGTGCAACAAATGCAGCTGGTGTCCTTCTTCAAAACGCTACTACATCAAATGTAACAATCTCTTATGACTCACAGATGCAGTCTCTAACAATTGAGGCAGAAAATGGTGTCGCAGATTCTACAACTGATGACCTAGATGAGGGAAGTACTAACCTGTACTTCACTGATGCTCGTGCGGTATCTGCTCTTGAGGCTGTAGTGCCAAACTTCACAGAGATTGACATCAACTCTGTTGCAACTCAGGTAGCTGCTACAAGCTCTGTGGCTGTTGCAAGCCAGGCTGTAGCTTATTCCTGGACAAAGGCAGACTACCGTTCTGCTGAGTTCCTTGTAAAGGTTGCATATAGCACACACACTGAGGTATCTAAGGTTATTCTAACTATGGACTCTTCAGATAACATTGCAATTACTGAATACGCAATTGTTGGAACTAACGGTTCAGCATCTACAATCTCCGCAGGAATCAACGGAGCAGATGCACAGCTATTGGTTACTACTGTAAACAATAACTCAACAGTTACCGTAGTTGGAACGTTGCTAGCATAAAGTATATATAATGGAAGGAGAGGAGGAGTAGCATGACTACAGTAGAAAAAGACTTTAAGGTCAAAAACGGAATCCAGGTTGCTGGAGGTGGAACTTTTGGTGCACCAGTATCCGTTGCAGAGCCAACAAGTCCTAATCATGCCGTAACTAAGGCATATGTAGACGCACTCACAGCTGGAACACCAGTTGGAGATACTCCTCCCTCCGATCCATCTAATGGAGACCAGTGGTTTGATACCACTGTTGAGAGACTAAGGTTTTATTATAATGGAGATTGGATCACTATTGCTACTAGCAATGATCTCCAGCAAATTCCTGACCACATTCACGATACTGCGATTGATGGAACTGGAAGAATTGTTACAATTTTCTGGGATGGTCAGTCATATGATAGTCCTCAGATTAACGTACTAGATGGTGGAACACCATCGTCAACCTCTTGGGATGTTGTATTTGATGGCGGTCTAGCCGTAGATAACTTCAACTAAAAGGCTGATATAATTGAAATAATTGGGCAGAACCCATAGGAGAAAGTAATTATGGCAACTAGAATGCAGCAACGCCGTGGAACTGCGGTAGAATGGACAACAGCAAATCCAATTCTTGGAGCTGGTGAAATCGGTTTTGAGACTGATAACAATCAGTTTAAGATTGGTGATGGTGTTAACCACTGGGCAGACCTATCATACTTTCAGACCCTAGAAGGTCTTGGTACAAGCCTAGACGACTACATCCCACTAAGTGAAAAGGGCGAACCAGAAGGTGTCGCTACTCTAGACGTAAATGGAAATGTTCCTATTAGCCAGCTTGGAAACCTTATTGACGGTGCTCCAGAGGTTCTAGATACACTTAATGAGCTAGCTGCAGCTATTAATGATGACCCTAACTTTTTGACAGGAAAGGTTTCTAAGTCTGGTGACACCATGACTGGAGATCTAACTCTGGCTGGAATTCCTACTGCAGACCTACATGCTGCTACTAAGTCATATGTTGACGGACAGATTGGCCTTGCAAATGACTACACTGATGATGCAGTAGCTGCACTAGTTGATGCTTCTCCAGCACTACTTGACACTTTGAATGAACTAGCTGCTGCAATTGGCGATGACCCAAACTTTGCAGCTACCATGACAACAGAACTTGGCGGTAAGGTAGACAAGGCTGGAGACACTATGACTGGCTTCCTAAGCCTTCACTCTCAGCCATCTGACAACATGCATGCAGCAACTAAGGGCTATGTAGATGGACTTGTTGGAGCAGAAGGGATCGCTAGAGATGCAGCTATTTCTGATGCAGTTAGTGCTGCCATTGCAGCAGAAGAGGTTGCTAGAGATGCAGCTATTGAAGCAGCTGTAACTGATGCTGTTAACCAAGAGGTTATTGATCGCAATGCAGCAATTGATGCAGCTATTGATCAAGAGGTAATGGATCGTAATCTGCAGATTACTTCTGAGGTTGAGCTTCACAATCTTGAAACTACAAACGTTCATGGAATTCTAGATACTTCTGTTCTTGCTACAAATACTACAGTCTCTGACGCAGTTTCTGATCACAGTGCAGAAACTCTAAATGTCCACGGTATTGCAAACACTGCTGATCTTGCAACAAAGTCATATGCAGATGATGCAGTAGCAGACCACAACGTAGAGACACTAAACGTTCACGGTATTGCTGACACATCAGTTCTAGTTACAACTTCTCAGCTTGACACTAAGCAGGATAAGGTCACTGGTGTATCAGACACTGAGATTGGATATCTAGATGGTGTAACCTCTGCTATCCAAACTCAGCTTGATGGAAAGGCTGCTTCTAGCCACACACACGCAATCTCTGATGTCACAGACCTAACAACTACACTTGCAGCTAAGGCAAACCTTTCTGGTGCCACATTTACAGGAGATGTGACAGTAGAAACAAACCTTACTGTTGACGGTAACCTAACAATTAGTGGAACGACAACCACTGTAAATGCAACAGATCTAGTTGTTACTGACCCATTGATTTATATTGGTGAAGGAAATTCTGCTAACCTAGTAGACCTTGGATTGGTATCATCTTTCAATGATGGAACATATCAGCACTCAGGTATAGTCCGTGACTCGTCTGCTGGCAAGTGGAAAGTCTTTAAGGGTGTAACTGATGAGCCTACAACAACTATCAATTTTGCTCAGGGATCACTTGATGACCTTGCAGTTAATAATGTTGAGGTAGCTGGTGTAGTCTTCTCTGATGGCACTCAGACCAAGCAGGGTGTTCCATCTATTACTACAATTTCTGCAAAGACTGCATCTTATACTCTAGCAAATCTAAATGAGCGTGACACGATTATTGAGATTAGCAATGCAGGAGCAACTACCCTAACTATCCCTACAGATGCAACATTGAACTTCCCAGTCGGTACAACTCTGGACATTATCCAGACTGGTGCAGGACAGGTTACTATTGCTGGTGCAGGTGGAGTTACCGTTAATGCTACTCCTGGACTTAAGCTACGTACACAGTGGTCATCTGCTACACTATTAAAGCGAGCAGCAAATACTTGGCTAGTCTATGGAGACTTGTCAGCATAATTAGGAGAGGTATAAAATATGGCATCTGGAAAAAGAACTGGTAGAAAGTCTCAGTCTGCAAATGACTTTTTGCAGCCAATGGCACCAACAAGTGTAACAGCTACAGACGTTGGTACTAGCAGATCGTTTGATAATGGTAGTATTACTGTATCATTTAGTTTGCCAGCTAACTCTCCAGCAGCGACATCATATACAGTAACTGCGTCAGCTACTGGACAGTCTACAGTTACAGCATCTGGAGCATCTTCACCAGTTACAGTTGTTGGACTAAAGTCAAATGTTACTTATACAGTGACTGTTACTGCTTCAAATGCCTCAGGTACATCTGCAGCATCTAGTTCTACGACTGTGCTAGTTACTACAGTTCCTGCAACTCCAGGTGCTCCAACAGTAAGCTCTCCATATGGAACATCTTATGACACAGTTTCGTGGTCTGCTCCAGCAAACGGTGGTAAGTCAATAACTGGATACTCTGTTGAAAGTAATGACGGAAAGAGTGCTACAACTGCAAGCACTTCTGTAAATATTAACCAAGAGGGTGGAACAACTCAGGCATACCGTGTACGAGCAACAAATGCTAATGGAAGCTCTGAGTGGTCAGCATACTCTGGAAACGTAACCACCTTTAGCTTTAGCCCATTTGGATTCTCACCATTTGGATTTACTCCTTTCGGATTTACTCCGTTTGGATTCGTTCCATTTGGATTTACACCATTCGGCTTTAGCCCATTTGGTTTTACTCCATTTAACTTTGTGCCATTTAGCTTTACACCATTCAACTTCACGCCATTTAACTTCACACCACGCTAATATGCTATAATTGCTTTATTAGCAGATATGGAGTTTTTCTTATGCAACCAATGAAGAGTGTTAGCCAATCTAAGCAACCGCATAAGTTTTTTGATAGATTCCTAGACAATGATCTAGAAATCTTGACTAGCGAGCTTATTGACAGATACGAAAAGATTCAAAGAGCTGAGGTTTTTGGTGTCAGCGAACTAAAAGAAGATGAAGCATGGAAGTCATCCAATAGCGTCTCTACTATGAAGTGGAGAGAGTATAACGTTTTTCAGTTTCATATTCCAGGTATTCGTAAGCTATATGATGCTATATCAGATATGGTTCACGAAGCATCTGAATACTATGGCGTAGACTTTGATGAGCAGCAGTATATGCTTCAGGGATGGTTTAACATTAACTATGCCAAAAATGGTAAGCTAGACTGGCATGACCATGGTCCATGGGGTGCTCCAAATTTCCATGGTTACTACTCTGTATCAGCAGAGCCATCTGAAACTCACTACATTGCATTTGATGAGTATAAGATCAACGAGAATAAGAACAATAGGGCAATCCTATCTGAGATGGGACACCCACATGCTATGGGAGACTGGGACTGGGAAGGCCCAAGAATTACAGTGGCATATGATATTATTCCACTTAGAGACTTGATCTCTCATGGAATGGGCCAGGAGCAGCATTGGATTCCTCTACGATAAAGAGACTAATATGCTCTATAACTGGACATAAATATCTGGTCACTGCAACTTGTCCTGTGACTAAGGCAGAACTAAAAGAATGCTCAAGGTGTGGTGCCTCTAATAAGGGGCACTCACCAATGAGTTTTAGCTAATTGTTATTCTTATGTGTGATAAAATAGGCTAGGAGAATTTATGTCTAGCCAATCAAGCCTTTATGCCGAAAAGATCTTTAGCGAACATCCGCTAGGATTTTGGCCACTAGATGACAATATCTCTTACCTATCACTCCTTGGTGCAAATTCTGAATTATCCACATGGACAGCAACTGGTGCCACAAAGACTTTGTCATCTGAGTTATCATCTCCAATTCGTGGCACATCAGTTTATAAAATTACTGGACAGTCTTATGCGCTAAATTCTGGGGTAATTAAGCTATCAAGTCCAGGACTATTTACTTTTAACAAGCTAGATAGCTATTTGGGAAACCTAACAGTTTCTACATATTTTTATGCTCAATATCCAGCAATAAACTATGTGTCTCTGAGTCTAGAATACTCTGGACAAAAGCAGACTAAGACATTTACATCAGTAGCATCTGGACAGTGGGGTTTGCTATCTGAAACCTTTACAATACCAGCAGGGTATCAGTCAAACAATGTTTCTATTTCCCTAGAGATATCTTATGATGAAGACACAACGCCTGGAACAGAATATAACTTTTTTGTATCCGCACCAACTGCTGGACAATATTCGGAAGAGTCCAATTCTATTTATCTAGGTGCATCTTCAGAAACATTTGACTCTAGCATTGCTATATCTGAGACAGGTGGAATCAAGCTTAATGCTTATGGCATACAGGATACCCCAGCATACTATGTCGTAAAAAATAAAGTTACGTTTGCTAGAAATACAGGAATGCCACTAGTTTTTGGTGCATCAACAAGCACAACCGTCTATGAAAATGAGACTGGGCCATCTATTGTATTTCCAGGATTTGGATTCTTAAATAAAATGGGGCAGTATAAAGACCTTACCCTAGAGGCATGGCTAAGACTTGACTCAAACACATCTGAGCCAAAAAGGATCATTGGTCCAGTAGCTTCTAGTGACGGTCTTTATGTTGATGGATCATTTTTTGTTTTAAAGATTGGTGAGTATTCTCAGTCATACTTTATTTCTGAGTGGGGCAAACCAATGCTTATCCATATCAGAATTGTCAATAACTTTGCCAGCTTGCTTATTAATGGTGAGCAGGTTATTTCATTTAGCCTATCTACTGAATCTTTGGATCTTCCAGAGCAGCTAAGCCCTCTTGGTAAAGAGCAGGACTGGGTTGGTGTATATAGCTATTCTGATATTGCATCAATGAAGATTAGTGGAGTAGCAATTTATCCATATCAGGTATCTGAAATTATTGCTAAGAGACGATTTGTATACGGTCAGGGAGTTGATTTCCCAGATAGCGCAAGATCATCAGCTAGTGGATCAATTGTCTTTGTAGATTACCCATTCGCAGAATATACAAATAACTATTCTTATCCAGATTTTGGAAAATGGGATCAGGGTGCATTTGACAATGTGTCAATTCTAAATAATACTCTGTCTACTCCAACCTATGATTTGCCTAATTTCTTTATTGCTCAGAAGCAGCTACAGCTATCTGGGCTATCTGCAACAACATCAAAGATTACATTTACCGTATCTGGACAAAACTCGTTAGAGGTTGGGGATACTATAAACATTTCTGGTCTAGTTGTAAATAATCAGAATACTAGCATATATAACCTATCTGGTGCAAAAGTAACTGAGGTATCAGGATCTACTTTTGCTGTAGTAAATGCTGCTGGCGTAGTAGCGTCTTACGTTTCTGGAGGAACAGTTACAGGAACAGTAAGGCAGTCATATGATCAGCTGATGAGTGATAACCTAAATCTGCAGGATGCTGGCAGCCCATTCTGGAGCCTAAAGCCAAATACTACATGGTCAAATACAAATGCATATATGTTATTTGAAAGCCTAGATATCCTAAACCAAACAGTTAAGACCTTTTATGGGGTATTTGAATCAGACTTGTCTGATACAGGAAGAAGGGTCTTATTTAGAATTGATAACGAATATAACACAAACTACTTTGAGATTGTACTAAATGGAAGCATAGTTGAATATGCTGTATCGTATGGAAATCTTGGAAGATCAATTGTCCACTCATATACTGTTAGTGCAAATGAGCAATTTTCAGTAGGTATTAACATACCAGAATTTGCTAAGAAGTTTTCTTCAAATCTGCCATCAATTTTTGGTGACCTTGGACAGATAAAACTCTATATTGGCGGATACAAAACTCTGCAGTCAAAGTTTAATGGAAAGATTTATAGAGTTGGCTTTATGACATCAAAGAACTATGAAGAGTCAGCCACTGATCTTTTTGATAGTAACTTTGTTGCATATAATGCTGACGGACTAATCTCGCATAACTCTAGCTATGCTATGTCTCCAGCTACATATTTTGACAAGTTTGATCTAGATATTTCTGCATATGCTATCTGGGAGGACTATGCACCTCTTAGATACTTTGCAAAGTATATCAAAGATGCAACTAATAATTCCTATTATGATTTAGACTTTTTGCAGTTTAATGTCTCTTATCCAGAATCAGTAGTTGACGGATCCCAGTACGATACCGAAGGACAGATTGTCAAGACATATATTAGTTTTCAACCAAATACTGGATCTAGTAATACCAGGTCAATTGCAAAAACATTTGCTGACTACTCTTCTATAGTTCCTGCGTCATCAGAAGGAACAGTGAATGCTGGCGATGAATGGGTTAACTCAGTTTATGAGGTAGTTGACGGTATGATTATATATCCACCATCTAGCATATCTGTAAATGACATATCTATTGTTACCCACATAGTCATGAATAATCCATCAACTAGAAATAAAAAGGTAAACATTAGGTTGCTGTCTTATGCTTCAGAGTCATTTGATGACCTAAGCCCAAACATGATTGGTACAAGGTTTGGGGCATCAATGTACCCATACACTAGGCTTGGCGTATATCTAGACTATAAGAGAAAGAATCCATTTACGATTTATCGTGGAAGCACACCATACTTGTTTCTGACTAAGAACTCTGGCATCAGGCTAAGAGGAAAGTACGGTCAGCCAGCTAGCAGGGGTATTGCAACATCAATCAATAAGTCAAAGTCTTCAGACTATCTTCTAAATGCTATTCAGCTGTCTGTACGATACGATCAACCACTATTTCCACAGAATGCCCTAGAGCTATTTGAGATACAGGGTGTAGACTCTCAGATTAGAATTTATGTTGAGTCAGATAATGCATCTCGTACAAGGGGAAGAATTTTTGCAGTTGACACTGTAGCTGGAAAGATAGATAATGCAGTTGTTTTCTATATTAATGGTGTTGCAACTAACAGACCAGTAATAAGCCTTTCAGACTGGAACATGTTGGGAATCCAGTTTACTGGAAAGCTTGACATGAGCAATTACTCTGGAGAGTTCAGGATCACTGGTCCAGCAATAGTAAATAACATTTCATATTATCAATATGATCAGAGCAGGCAGGCACAAACTATTACCTTTAGGGAGTGGATCAATGTTCTGTTCTCTGATGAAGGTACGCTTGACTGGGATTACTGGGATTCTCCAACTCTTAAATGGAGAGATGTTTTATATATTTTGTCATCTAAGACATATGATACAGATCTTTCTCAGGTTTATAAGCGATATGTTGGTACAAACAAGGTTATTTTTGATAGTGGACACGGTCTTGTGGTAAATAAATACAGATATCCGTTCTATCGTGGTATCTCTTGGAAAACTTCTACTATTTCTCCAGTTTAATATGGTATACTAGTGGTTATGAAAAAGCCACAACCACGAATGCCTGGTCAAATTGGTGACACAAAAATCACAGTTCTAGATAAAAATTACGATTGGGGTATTTACATTTGGGTAAAGTCCAATGGTAAACCATTTACTGATGGTAATGGAAACGTACTTAATATCCCATCACACCGTGGAGATGGTATCCAGATCGAAAAGCTTCGTAGAGAAGCTACCTACCTAGGTCAGGGCGATGGTCGTCCAGAGTTCTATCCTGGAATGTCTAGGGTTTCGGAAGAAGAGTACTCTGAGCAGCTAGATAGAATGAAGCAGGGCTTGATCCCAAACCTTAACGACCTTGGTGCTGTTGCAGCAGCTAAGGCAACTATTGCACAGTATGGAGATGAGGACTAATGTCAGAACAGACCTTTATTGTGCCAGCCAGCATTTCAGATGTTGATGAAATACCAGATGCGTTTAAGAAGAGCGATCCATTCAATAAGAGCTGGTCAGAATTAAAGACACTTACTGGATTAGAGAAGAACTTTAAGCGCAGGGCAGAGAGACTAGCAAAGGCTTATGACTCGTCTGTGCCAAACAACATTTCTTATACAGACTCATACCTGACTGGTGCCAACGCTATTTCTGCAGGTATTAATGGTGCTCAGTCAAAGGAGATTAATCCTGGATCTGTATATCACAACGGATATGGTTTGTTTGATGTCATCACCCCACCATGGAACCTTTATGAACTGGCAAACTACTACGACACATCATTTGCTAACCACGCAGCCATTGATGCCAAGGTAGAGAATATTGTTGGTCTAGGTTATGACTTCCACATCTCAGATAGAACTCTTCTTAAGCTAGAAGATAGCACTGATGATGCAGCTAAGACTCGTGCTACAAAGAGGATTCAAAAGGCTAAGATTGAGATGCGTGACTGGCTAGAGAGCCTAAATAGTGATGAGTCTTTTACGCACGTAATGGAAAAGATTGTTACTGATCTAGAGTCAACAGGTAATGGCTACATGGAAATTGGTAGAACAGTCGCTGGCGAGATTGGCTATATTGGTCACATTCCTTCTACCACTATGCGTGTGCGCAGACTTCGTGATGGATATGTTCAGATTATTGGGCAGAAGGTTGTTTATTTCCGTAACTTTGGGGCAAAGAACCCAAACCCAGTAACAGGAGATCCACGGCCAAATGAAATTATTCACTTCAAGTCATACTCTCCACTAAACACATATTACGGAATTCCAGACATCATGTCTGCAATATCAGCTCTTCACGGAGATCAGCTTGCATCGCAATACAACATTGATTACTTTGCAAACAAGGCTACTCCACGATACATTGTAACTCTTAAGGGTGCCAAGCTATCGTCTGAGGCAGAAGACAAGCTATTCAAATTCCTTCAGACAAGTCTAAAGGGGCAAAACCACAGAACTCTCTACATCCCTCTTCCTGGCGACAATGACCAGAATAAGGTTGAGTTTAAGATGGAGCCAATTGAAAATGGAGTACAGGAGGCATCATTTAATGAATACCGTTTACGAAACCGTGACGACATTTTGGTTGCACATCAGGTCCCTCTATCCAAGATTGGTGGAGGCGATTCAGCTGCTATCGCTGCTGCTTTAGCACAGGATCGTACCTTTAAAGAGCAGGTAGCAAGACCAGCACAGCGCAACATTGAGAAAATGCTAAGCAAGATTATTCGTGAAAGAACAGATATTCTTGAGCTACGATTTAACGAACTAACTCTTACAGATGAGATTGCAGAATCTCAAATTGTTGAGCGTTACGTAAAGACCCAGGTTATGACTCGCAACGAAGCCAGAGAGCAGCTTGGACTTCCTCAGCACCCTGATGCTGATGATTTCTTTCAGATGACTCCACGACAAGCTACTGATGCAAGAGCTAACCTAGCTGACAACAGACAGCGTGATGCAGAACGTGCTAACAACCAGTCTGATGGAGAGGCAACAGTATCTGGCAGAAATGCTCAGGGAGAGGGAAGAGCATCTAATTAAAAAATATGTTACAATAATGTAATAATATTTATAAAAAGGCTCTATAATTTAACTAGCATGACTATATTCAAGGCACATTGGGATACAGAGGGCGACAATGTTCGACTCTCAATGCCCTTCAGCAAGGTAGATCAGGAACGTCGTATCGTTTCGGGATTTGCCACACTTGACAATGTTGACAAGCAAGCTGATATTGTGACCACTGACGCTTCTATGAAAGCATTCCAAAAGTTCCGTGGTAATATTCGTGAAATGCACCAGCCAATTTCAGTTGGAAAAATGGTTGGATTCAAGCAAGAAAAGTATTTTGACCCAGAGACAAAAAAGTTCTACTCTGGCGTATACGTTTCAGCATATATTTCTAAGGGTGCACAAGATACTTGGGAAAAGGTTTTGGATGGAACATTGTCTGGATTCTCTATTGGTGGTAGAATGAATAAGTGGGATGATGCTTTTGACGAGAAGATGGAAAAGTCCATCAGAATTATTAAAGACTATGATCTTACAGAGCTATCTCTAGTTGACAATCCAGCAAACCAGTTTGCAAACATTTTGTCAATTGAAAAGGTGGATGGCGTAGATATGGTTAAGGGTGACATTGTGGATACCGCAATTGAAAATGTATTCTGGGACGCAGAGTCTGGAGTAGTAGTAGTATCAGAAAATGAATCTGAGCTAAGCCCAATCAGTAACGTACCAATGCAGAACATTGGCTTTGTTGAAAAGAATGATAACGAAAAAGCAGATTTTATAAAGTTCTTAGTTGATAGTGCTAAAGGCATTGATCTTTCTAAGATGACAAAGGAGGCAAGTCCTATGAATGAAACAACAGAAGATATCGTCAAGTCTGACGATGTTGTTGAGAATACAGAGGTTGCTCCAGAGGCAGATGCCGTAGCTGAAACTGTTGAAAAGGCAGACCAGGCTGAGGTTGTCAAGACTGACGATATGGATGAGGATGACGTAAACGGTGATTCTGATCCAGAAGAGAAGTCAGCAGACATGGATGAAGACGAGATGAAGACTGAAAAGTCTGACTCTGTTGAAGAGGTATCTAAGTCAGATGATGCTATTGTTGAGGCAGTAGTTGAAATCAAGAATAATCTAACATCAGCCTTTAGCGACCTTGCAGTAACCATTAAGTCTCTACACGAGCAGGTTAATGCGCTAAGCAAATCTCTTGAGTCTGTATCTGGCGAGGTAAGCTCTGTAAAGAGCGAGGTCCAGCAGGCAAAGAGTGAATTTGACAATTTTGGAAAGAGAGTAGATGCCGTAGAGGCTGACACCGCTTTCCGTAAATCTGGCGATCTAGGCGAGATCGTACAGGAAATTCAATCAGAAAAGATTGAAAAATCCCTATGGGGCGGACGTTTCCTCAAAACTGCCGACTTATTTCGATAAGCAAATCACTTAGGAGGTGACAATATGTCGGAAGAGATTATTAAAAATCAGCCAGGTGCTGACGGAGAGACTGGTCTATACAATGGTCAGGGTGCTTTTGCGTCTGGTGGCATTGGTGGTGTAACTGATCCAGGTGCAAATACACTTGGTAACATCCCAACTGCAAACTTTGGTGTTACAAGCGGTCCTAATGCGGTGAACCCTTCTGGTGATGCAGCAAGTGGTATCCTACGCCCTGAGCAGGCACGTCGTTTTATTGACTACGTTTGGGATGCTACTGTTCTCGCCAAGGATGGTCGTCGTGTGACTATGCGAGCTAACTCTATGGAACTTGAAAAGGTTAACGTAGGTGAGCGAGTAATTCGTGCTGCAGCTCAGGCTGACGGTGCATATACCAACACAGGTGCTCAGTTCTCAAAGGTGGAGCTTTCTACAAAGAAGATCCGTCTAGACTGGGAGGTCTCAGCTGAGGCCCTAGAAGACAATGTTGAGGGTGGTGCTTTGGAGGACCACTTGGTTCGTCTAATGACAAACGCTTTCGCTAATGACATTGAAGATCTAGCAATCAACGGTACTGGAAACACTGCTGACGGTGCATTCCTTGGAATTATGAACGGTTTTGTAAACCGTGTTAAGACCAATGGTGACGCACACGAAGCTGTTGTTACAGTAACTGACAACGCATGGACTCCAGAGGTTATGCAGGAGATCATTCTTGCTATGCCACGTAAGTACCGTGCCATCAAGAGCAACCTAAAGTTCTACGCTGGAACTGATGCGTTCCAGGGTATCGTAAAGAACAACGGTACGCTTTCTGATGCAATTGCTGAGGCACTTGGAAAGAACGGAAACACATCAGCTAACACCCAGGCTTACCTAGATGGTGTTGGTCAGACATTTGGTGGTGCTCGCACTACTCGTGTTCTTGGTGTAGACGTTCAGGAAGTTCCTTACTACCCAGAAGGTTATGTTGACCTAACCTTCCCACAGAACCGTATTTGGGGTTTCCAGCGAGACATCGTTGTAAACCGTGAGTACGTCGCTAAGAAGGACACAATTGAATACACTGTATTCGTCCGCTTTGGCGTACAGTGGGAGGAAGAGGACGCAATTGCGTTCGCTAACGTTGGCTAATCTTAGTTAACAACCTTTGAGGGGGCAGTGGCAACTATAGCCTCTGCCCCTTCTACTTTATCTGTTATAATATAAAACTAGGAGGAATTATGTCAGAAAATATTGAAGACGTAAAGCCAGAATCTGTTGAGGATAAGGCTGAAGAGGTTATGACTACTGAAGTTGCCGTTGAGGCAACAGAAGAGGTAGTTGCAGAGCCAGTTGAGGAGCCAGCCAAGGCTGAGCCAGTAGACGAGGTTATTTCTTCACCAGAACCTGAGGAGTCCCCAGTTGTAGCACCAGCTCTTGCACCAGTTGCAAATGGAGTTATTGGCTCAACTACTGCAGAGAGGAAGTCTCGTAAGGCTCCTGCTCCTGCTAAGGCTGCCAAGGACAATACCGTTGCTATTCATTCATCTAAGAATGTATCTTGGGTTGGCGTTGGCAAGGTATCTAAGGGATTCAACATTGTAAGCAAGGAAGATGCAGACAAGTGGCTAACTCGTGACCACATTCGTCTTGTTACTCCAGAAGAGCTTGCAAAAGGATTCGGTAAGTAATCATGGAAATATTGAGGGTTCCGTCATATGACACGGTAGCTAGGATTAGTGTAGATAACTCTAACACTGACTATTCCTATACTATTGTGGATATGGCGGACCACTCAGTATCTTCTGGCTCAGCTACATCAGATTCCTCTGGCAACCTAGTGATTGCCTTGCCATCAGAGTATGATGGCTCATATATGATTTCTGTTGATGATTCTGAATACTACTTTGATGTAGTCAGACCATACGTTGACCCAACTACAAAAGGATTAACAGCTTCTGAGATCTCAGAGTATACCAAAAATGAAGAGCTAGCTAGAGCTATTATTGACTCAGTAGTAATCCAGGGATTCTATTATAAAAAGCATGTTATTGAAACCACAGGTTTAGGAGCAGACTATATTCCACTGTGGGTTGATGCTAAAAAGATTTTGTCTGTATACGAAAATAACGTTTTGGTAACAGACCGTCAGTATGAAATTACTGCTGACAAAACAGCCATTACACAGAGCTATGAAGGCCCTTTAAATAGGGAGGAGTCTGCAGGTCTAACTCTGCCAATCTCCATTCCAGACGCTTCTGATGGCTATTTCTACCTACGTGGTGCCTTCCCTAAGACTTATGATTACCGTTTTGTTGTAGCTGCTGGATATCCAAAGCTTCCAGCTGACATTGTCAGAGCTGCAGAGCTACTTATTGAAGATATTGCCTGTGGAAAACTAGACTACTACAAGCGTTACATCTCTGAATATAATACAGATCAGTTTAGAATTAAGTTTGATGGAAAGGTATTTAGTGGAACTGGAAACATTCTTGTTGATAAGATTTTGTCAAAGTATGCCCAGTCTATAACTAAGCTTGGGGTGTTATAATGCCTTGTGGAGAAAAGACAGACTTTATGTTTCCACTGGAGGCAGATGTTTATTATCCAATCGTTGAGCAATCTGCTGGATACGGTATCATAAAAAAGACCTGGGTTCTGGATAGAACAATCGGATGTAATTTTAGCCTTGCAGGATCAGCATCTAAAGAAGAAGTTAAGCCAAATGTAAATATTACACAGGAGACTGCCCTTATTGGTAGGATTCGTGAAGACATTAGGTTTTCTGATAGGGAAGCAGGGCATTCAATTACAAATGTTATTATTACAAATATTCGTGATAAGAACTGCAACCCAATCTACCTAGAAACGTCTGGTCCACGTGCAGGCAAGTCAACTATTTTTGAGATTGCATCTAATGCACCATTTGTTGGCCCATTTGGAAATGTAGAGTTTTTCAATGTTTTAATCAAGAGATCGGAAAACCAGGCAGGCGATCTATGATCATTACTGATGCTTCTAGGCTAAGTAAAGACTTAAACCAGATTATAAACTACTCTATCGGATTTCTAAATGGAGTACAGGCTGGTAAAACTAAGTTTTTAAACAATGTTGGTCTTGGCGTAATTGAAATGCTAAAGCAATATATTGATTCCTCAGCACGTGTAAATCCAGCAATGCTACAGCATATGTATGAGTGGGGTCAATCTGGAAGCCCAGATGCTAGACTTTTTGATCTAGACTACTTTGTAAATGGTGGTGGGCTATCTGTTGGAGCATCTTTTACGCAATCTAGATCCATCAAAGATGGTTCAAATGTTCCATTTTATGATAAAGCTAGAATCATGGAGCAGGGTATTCCAGTTGTTATAAAACCAAGACAAGCACAGGCATTAGCCTTTGATGTTAACGGTGAGACTGTATTTACTAAAAAAGAGGTTTCAGTAGAAAACCCTGGTGGCTCCGAAGCAAAAGGTGGATTTGAAGAAGTGTTTAATCAGTTCTTTAATAGATTCTTTACTCAGGCATTCCTGGATGCCAGCGGAATTAAGAAATACCTAAATGATCCACAGGCATTTGCTAATAACTTTGATAAGGCAGTTTCTGGTGGCAGAGCATTAGGCTTAAGAGTAGGGTATAATTGGATTAGTAATGCGGAGGTGAAGTTGTAATGGCAGAGAGTGCTTTGAATACCCCAATGCTATGGATTAACTCATATCTTCAATCCAAGCTTGGATCATCTGTTGGTATTGGAGTACCTTTATTCCCAACCAAGCCATCAACTATTGATGAGCTTACACAGTCTTTTTTTGTAACTGCAGAAAACTTGCAGGTGCCAACTGCTGGAGTTATGGGTGTATGGGACAGAATGTTTAGAATGAGGCGTGGTCCATTCCCACATATTAAGACTGAGCAAGCCCTATACTATTTCTATGCTGTTGAGGCTGGGGCAGCCCAGGTAATGATACAGATCCAGGAGCTTGTCTATAGACTCATGGACCGTGGAGATGAGTCAGCAGAGGAAGTAAATCGTTGGGCACAGGGCAGATCTATCAACCTTGGGGCAGAGACTGTCACTAATAAGTTTTACTTTCATGACTTTAAGGTTTATCAGCTTGAAGAGGCTAGGGATATCGTAGACTTTGGAACAGCACGTACCTATGCTGGCAATAAGATTATTATTGACTATACATACCACCAAATGCCAGAATTAACCAATAATGACTTCACTCTATAAATAGGTGATATAATTACTTTGAGGAAACACGCCCACTTATTCCATATAGAAAAAAGAGGTGAAAATTATGGCATATCAAAGAGGTTCAAGCAATCAGATTATCGTTGGTGCAGCTGCTCTATTTACTTATGAAGGTGGACAGCTAGCTGAGGGTGACCTGCCAAGCTACAAGGTGAACAACTCTTACCGTGACCGTCTAACGGACTACCGTGTTGACGATCTAGGTGATGAGGTTCTTGAGACTGATCCTGGCTACGCTGATGCAGAAGCTCCATTCCGTAACGTTGGTTACACAATGAATGGTCTTGAGCTACAGTTCCAGCCTGACTTCGGTGAGGTACAGGTTGACCAGGTTCTTGACGTTGCAAAGCTTTACAAGCAGGGTATGCAGGTTAACCTGAATACTACCTTTGCTGAGGCTACACTAGAGAACTTGCTATTTGCTATCGCAGCAGATCCTAACGATCTTTCTGAGGTAACTGGTACTGGTCTTGCTGCAGGTTCCCAGGAGATGAACATCTCCGCTGGTGACTTGGGTGAGTGCCCAGTAGAGCGAGGTCTTGTTGCTGTTGGTCCTGGTACAGGTGACTGTGAAGCAGGTTCAAGCATTGAGCGTATCTATGCTGCTTACCGTGCACTTTCGATTGAGAGTGTTACAGTATCTGCAAAGCGTGACGAAGCGACTATGTTCGAAGTATCGTTCCGTCTACTACCAAATAACTCTGGTTCCTACGGTAAGATCGTAGACCGTGTTATTCCAGCTGTTTAATAGCTGACCAATAACTTAATATCGTGAGGCTGCCCTAACTTCGGTTGGGGCAGCTTCTTTTTTGGTATAATGAGCTGATGGCAACTACAATTTATGAAAGTGGTAATGTAATTCTTCTTGATGACAAGGAGATATACATGACACCGCTAAAAATTAGATACCTGCGTGAATTCATGGATATATTTGATGATATTAAAAATGCAAGGAATGACGGTGAAGCACTTACAGTACTAACGAGATGTACGCTAGTTGCAATGAAGCAATACTACCCAGACATAAAGACTGTAGAGCAGCTTGAGGATATCGTTAACGTTCCAATGATTTATAGAATTATTAAGATAGCAGCAAATATTGATATTAAAAATAAAGACGAAAATGTAAAAGAGCAGGCAGAAGAGAGTGGATCAACATGGGATACTCTAGACCTTGCCAGGCTTGAGGCTGAAGTATTTTTGCTAGGTATCTGGAAAGACTATGCTGAGCTAGAGCTGTCAATGTCAATGCCAGAGCTAATGGAGACTTTAAAGATTAAGAGAGAGACTGACTATAACGATAAAAAGTTTATGGCAGCAATGAAGGGTATTAATCTAGACGAACAGACTGGCAAGCAAGACGAGTGGCAAAAGCTTAAAGCTAAGGTCTTTAGCCGTGGTGCAACAAATAATCCAGACGATATCCTATCACTGCAAGGTGCAAATGCATCAAAAGCTGGTTTTGGTATAGGATTAGGCTTAGAATATGAGCGAATTCAATAAAAAAATAAACTCTCTATGTTATAATTAATAAACCATAAAATATGGGAAGGAACATATGACAACCGTAGTTAACGAAGAAAAAGTAATCAAGCTAGTAGATGGCACAGAGGTAACTATTAGACCACTAAAGGTCTCTCTATTGCGTAAATTCATGGCTAAGTTTGAGACAATTGGAAGTGTTGCAGATAGCAACGAAAAGTCGCTAGATGTCATGCTGGCCTGTGTACAGATTGCTATGCAACAGTACAAGCCTGAGCTATCAGAGGATCTGGCTACACTTGAGGACAACATTGATTTGCCAACAGTTTACAAGATTATTGAAGAAGCTGCTGGAATCACGCTTGATCCAAATACCCTAATGGGTACTGCTGCTGCAGCAAACACAAACTAATAAATAAAAGGGGTGCTAATGAATGGCTGATGTTGAGTCCAATATTCGGATAGGCATAGACTCGTCAGCTGCTCTATCGGCACTTAAGAATCTTCAGAGAGAGATCTCTGCGTTCCAGACAGCTATGGCCAAAGGGTCTGCCACTCAGGCAGCCCAGGCCAAGCTTCTGCAACAAGATTTAATTAATAGCATTAATGCTTCTGGCAAATTCTCTGCCAATATAAAGACTATTCGTTCTACTACGGAGTCTTTTACCAATGCCCTAGAAAAGAACAAGCTCTCCATGGGGGAGTACTTCCGTTTTGCTGGGGCATCTTCAAAAAGATTTAGCAATCTATTCTCTAATGAGCTTAATACCATCAATAAGGTTGCTCGTGAAAGAGTAAAGGATCTTCAGACTCAGTATATCAAGCTTGGTAGAGATGCCAATGGCGCAATGCAGTCTATTGCTGTTAGACCACTTGTTTTGGACATGGAGAATCTCCAAACTAAAACAGCCATTGCTGCACAAAAGCAGCAGCTATTTAATCAGCTTGTTAAGCAAGGCTCTACAAACCTTCTAAACTTTGGTAAGAATACCCAGTGGGCTGGTCGTCAGCTTATGGTTGGTTTTACCATCCCATTGGCCCTAGCAGGCTCTACAGCAGCACAAGCCTTCATGGACATGGAAGAACAGGCCATTAAGTTTAAAAAGGTTTATGGAGACCTATTTACCCCAACAGAGGAAAGAAATAAGGCTCTAGCAGATGTTCAAGAGCTGGGAAAGTCATTTACTCAGTATGGAATTGCAGTATCTGATACAGTTGGTTTGGCAGCTGAGGCTGCAGCAGCTGGTTTCTCTGGGGTAGATCTTCAAAGACAAACAGTTGCAGCTACAAGACTATCTGTTCTTGGTCAGCTAGAACAGCAAAAGGCACTAGAGACAACCATTTCTTTGCAAAACTCGTTCAGAATGTCTTCTGAGGATCTTGCAGAGTCTATTGACTTCCTTAACGCAGTTGAAAACCAGACTGTCGTATCTCTTGATGACATTACTACAGCTATTCCAAAGGTTGCACCAGTTATTCAGCAGCTTGGCGGTAACGTAAAGGATCTAGCCTTCTTCCTGGCAGCTATGAAGGAAGGTGGAATTAATGCATCTGAAGGTGCTAACGCACTAAAGTCTGGTCTTGCATCTTTGATTAACCCAACCGATAAGGCATCAGAAATGCTTATGGGCATGGGTATTAACATTAACAGGATTGTTGAAAGCAATCAGGGTGACCTAAAGGGAACTGTTATTGGATTTGCTGAGGCACTGAATGAGCTTGACCCACTGCAGAGATCTCGTGCTATTGAGCAGATGTTTGGAAAGTTCCAGTTTGCACGTCTATCAACATTGTTTGATAATGTTACTAGGCAGGGTAATCAGGCTTCTCGTGTAATGGATTTGGCATCTGCATCAGCTGCAGATCTTGCACAGATGTCTGAGAGCGAGTTGGGAATGACAGCCAACTCAGCTATGAATAAGTTTAAGAAGAGCATTGAAGATCTTCGCATGGAGCTTGTCCCAATTGGTGAGACATTCCTAAAGGCAGTAACTCCAGTTATTGATTTTGCAGGAAAGGTTCTAAACGCCTTTAACCGTCTAGACGAAGGCGTGAAATCCTTTGTGGTTACATTCGTTGGTATTCTTGGTGGGCTTGGTCCTATCGCTCTTATGACATTTGGTTTGCTTGCAAATGGTATAGCTAACCTAGTCAAGGGATTCATGTTTGTGAAGAACGTATTCTCTGGTGCTGGGAAGAGTAGCGAAATGCTTGGCGAACAGCTTGACTATATGACACAAGAACAGATTCAGGCTGCTTCTGTTGCTGCATCTCTAGACCAGGTGCACATGAAGTTGAGGCAAACATTTACTGCTGAGGCAAGTGCTGTAGATGCACTTACAAATGCATATAGTCGTGGCATTGCAGCTCAGACTAGATTCATGGGTGTTCCAGTACAAACCAATGTCGGAAAGAAAGCTCAGCCACCAAAGAAGATGGCAACTGGTGGATTTGTTCAGGGCCCAGGAAGTGGAACATCTGATTCAGTTCCAGCAATGCTTTCGAATGGAGAGTTTGTTGTTCCTGCAGAAGAGGCTAAAGAGTATGGCCCACTACTTCAGGCAATCATCTCTGGCCAGGAAATTCAAAAGTTTGCCAAGGGTGGAATGGTTGGAACCAAGGGTGGTCAGCAATTCTATGTAAGTAACCAAAATAGCCAGAGAGCAATCCAAAGACTTGTAGATGACCTTTCTGATGCAGACGATATGATTGCACAGGCATTTAAGAACCTGGCTAAAGCTGGTGTTGATACAAAGGATGCTTTCATTACTGAAATGAAGAAGCTAGCAGCTGAAGCAAAGACTAAGCTTCCTGCATCATTCTCTACTGAAGCCAAATTCAGTGCAAGTAAGTTTGGAGAAAAGCGTAGCGTTAAGCAGCAGCTAAAGGATGATCTTGGAGAAGAGGGTGTAGCAGAATACGCTCAGGCAGAAAAGCATGCAGCAAAGATTCGTGAATACATGATGGCTGCTAATGAAGCAGCTAAGGCTGCAGGACAAGAGATAAAGTATACTGCAGAAGATATTTCAGATGCAACCCAGATTGACCGTGCCCACATTGTAAAGCTTGACAAAAACAAGATGGGTAAGGAGGCCTGGGATACAAAACTTTGGCAGGCACAGGTTGGTGCTGAGAATAGATTCTCTCAGATCCTGCAGTCTAGCAAGAAAAACCAAGAAGCTATCATCAAGGAGATGCAGTCTATTGGTATTGACCAGGAAACCATAAACGGCATTCAGGATAAGTACACTGCTGGTGTAGCTCTAACCAACAAGGAAATGGATGTTCAGTCTCAGGCTCTCAAATCAGTTTTGGCCAAAATGGCTACAAACCAAGAGCTAGCTTCATCAGTCACAAAGGGATTCTTAAAGTATGGAGAGCTAGTCACTGTTTCTGGAGATGCACGACAAGCAGATACTACTCCTGTTCAAGAAAGAAGTAGGGAGCTTGCCCAGAAGATTGTTGATGAGTTTGACGCTGGTCTTGTTGAAGCAGCACAGATTAATTCTCCATCAAAGAGAACTAGAAAGCGTGGAAAAGAAACTGTAGATGGCTTTGACGAGGGTCTTAAAGAGGGCAGGGGTAAGGCTAGAAAGGCTGGAGCAGATCTAGCAAATGAGGTAGCTGCAGGAGCTTCAGGTGCTACGAAGCCTACAAAGGCTAGAGGTGCTGACGGAAGATTTGTTAGTACAAAGCCATCGCCAGCTGACGTGGCTATAGTTGGTGCTACAGGTGCTGCGTCTATGAACTCTAGCATTGCTAGGGAAGCAGAGGAAGCATCAAAGGCTACCAAGAGGACAAAAATTGGACTACTAAGTCTGAATAATGCCATTAGTGGAACCCTTCTTGCAGTAACATCACTTGCTGGAGGACTATCATTTATTGAAGGGCCAATTGGAGAAGTTGCCTCAAGTCTCTTCCAGATGTCTGGTATCGTATTTGCCTTGACACAAGTTACACAAATGCTAAATCAGGCAAATCTTGCACAGTTGGCTGCTTCAAGGCTATCAATTGCACAGAAAGCGGTAGAGTCAGCAAAGCTCGCAGGAGGAATCCTGGCAGGTGGAAACTTTATCTCTATGATTGCTAGAGCTGCTCTATTTATTGGTAGATTTATTGGCCCACTTGGAATTGCCATTACCCTGATATCTGCCCTAGCTGGTGTAATTGCTATTGTAACTGGTGAACAAGAAAAGGCAAGACAAAAAATTGAGGGGCTTGGAAATGTAGCAACACTGACAGGAGAAAAGCTAGAAAAGCTTGGACTTTTGGTTGGTACAACTCCAAAGCCAACCCCACTACAGGGAACTAAGCCAGTTATTTCTTCAAGCGGTAAGGCAATCACCCAAGAAAACAGAAACCTAACTCAAGAAATTCTTGCAAGTGATACTTTTGCTACAGATTTTGCTAGTGAAATTTCTGCAATTCGGGATGCAGGTGCCAAGCAGGCAGAGCTAGTTCTAAAGTCATTGGCAATCAACCTACAGGGTCAAGGGTTTGCAGCTAATCAAGTTGAAGCTATTGTTAACGCTTTAGTGACTGAGGCTGGAAGAACTGACGTAAAGATTGATTTTGCAAGCTTAGATCTAAATCTTGCAACTAACAGAGCAGTCCTAAATGCCCAAATTGATAACGAGGTTGCGCTATTTAAGGATAGGTTTGCAGCAGGAATGCAAGAGGTTACAAGCCTTAAGATAGCCAAAAATCCTAGAGCAGGAAGGGCTTTTGAGTGGATAACAGAGGAGATTCCTACAGAGGAGCTAAAGGCAGAAGCAGACGCTCTTGGCTCAGTATTTGCAGCAACCTTTAATGGCATTAGTGGTCAGTTTGCAAACGGTATTATTGATGCTACTGCATTCAATGCCCAGTTCCTATCTCTTGAAAATACTCTAGAATCTATGGGCGATCAAGAAGCACTTATGGTAATGCAGTCAACGCTAGCAGAAATGAATCCTGAGCTTGCTACTGCAGTTACAAAGCTAACCGACATGAATGATATCATGCAGCTAATGAAGGCTGCTAGCCTTGGCGTAGCTCCAACACAAACAGAGCTAGATCTGATTACTGCAGGTAATGCTCCTGGTGCCACTGTCCAAGATATTGCTGCTAAGAATGCAGCTCTACAGCAGATTGCGCTAAGATACAAGAATATTGAAAATGCAGTTAAGGAAGCAAATGCTGCAGAAGAAGAGTCGCTAACTCCAGAGCAAGAGTATGAGGAGGCTATGGGGTCATTCGATGAAATGGTTGATAAGCTAAGAGAGCAAAAAGAAACCTATGACCTTCTAAGAGACTCTGGCATGAGTCACGAGGAAGCTATTGCAGCGGTTAAGGATGAGACTATCCGTGCAGCTGCAGCAGCAGCTCTAGCAACTGGAAATTATGATGACTTTAAGAAGAAGCTAGATGAATACAATAACCTATCAGATGCGCTTAGCACTGATACTGGTGGTAGCGGTGATAAGAGTCCATTTGAAAAGGGCATTGAGGCACTTCAGGATCAAAAGAAGGAGCTTAAGGATACCTCTATTGCATATAACAAGCTACGTAATGCAGGTGTTGGAATTACTGCAGCATTTAATGCATCAAAGGACTCTGTCCTGGCAACTGCAATCGCAAGCACAAAGGTTGGAACGTCTGGATGGAGTAAGCTGCTTGGCCTAATCAAGGAAATTGATGCTGCAGCAAGAAAGTCATACATCAAAGATTTGATTCGTGAAAATGCAGGTGCAAACAAGTTGGCATCTTCGTTTGCTAAGGTAATCCCTAACTTGCGTGATATGGGCGTAAGTGCTGAGGATATTCGTGACATCATGAATGATCCACAGCTAGCACAATCATTTGTTGATGGAATTAAGAAGGGTAAGCTTCAGGCAAAAGACCTAAAAACTCTTCTAGATCAGCTAGCTGTTAAGCGTAAGATTGATCTACAGGTAAACCTAGCACTGCCTGGCGGAGCAACTGCAGAATTTAATAAGATTTATGGCAAGGCAATGCAAAAGTTTGATGTTGACGAAGCAGCAATCAATAGGACATATGCTCCACTTATTAAGGGTGCAGAGACTGCAGTTAAGGCTAATCAAAAGGTAGTTCAGTCAATTCAAGAAGAGATGGATGGCATTCAGTCTGAAATCAATGCTAAAGAGCGTGACATTGAAGTAAATATTACACGCAAGATTGAGGACCTTCAGGAAAATGTAAATGATATGCAGAGGGCTGTTGAGCTAGAGTTTGGCAGACCAATTGAGACCTTGCAGGAAGAGTCCTCTGATCTGGCTAATGAGCTAGAGCTGATCAATCACCAAGCTGATCAGATTAACGAGCAATACGATAAGCAGATTGACGCACTTGATAAGCAGGTTGCTTTACAAAAGAGGGCAACAGAAGAAACCAAAAAGCGTCTAGACATTACTAACGCTCTTGCAGAAGGTGACGTTGCAGCAGCTGCAGCAGCAGCCAATGAGAATGAATCTGATGCAATTGATAGGTATGCTGAGTCTGTACGTACAAGACTTGAAAACCAGAGAGACCGTCAGGTTGCTGGCCTAAGGTCATCTAGTGGTATGACAGCAGCAGAGATTGAAGAGCGTCAATTCCAGATTGGTCAAGAAATCTTTAAGCTTGAAGAAAAGCGTGAAGAGGTACAGCTCAAGATTCGTGATATCCAGGATGAAATTTATGCCTTGGAGGAAAAGCGAGAGGACAAGCAGAAGGAGTTAGTGCCACTTCAGGACAAGCTGTATGGAATTGAAAATGGAAGACTTAAGACTGCTCAGGATACACTTAAGGCATCAGAAGATTATCTGCAAGGACTTATTGACAAAAAGGATGCAGCCCTAGAGCCAATTAATGCTCAGCGTGATGCCTGGGAAGCTGTAAGGGAAAAGATTGCAGCTGCACAAGTTGCAGCACTAAACTTGCCAGCAATGCTGAAGCAGGCTAATCATCTTGTTGGAGTAGAAGAAACTGCATCAGCTAATGATGACGGTACTATCATAACAACTAATCCAGACCCAAATAAGGAAAAGGTTGATGAGCTAAATAGGCTTATTCAGATTACTCGTTGGAGAGTTCAGAATGAAAAGCTTTCTGCTAGCGTAAAGCAAGCTCTGATGGATATGAACGTTGATAGAATTGGTCAGGTAAAAGCCCTTGGTGGCGTGGCAAATATGACTGGAACAATTAAACCAACAGGATATGCTATGGGCGGAATTGTGCAGCCTAAGTACTTCAAGGTTGGTGGCTTTGCAAAGGGAACAGATACAGTACCTGCAATGCTGACCCCAGGAGAGTTTGTTGTAAAGAAGTATGCTGTGGACAACTTTGGTGTTGATAGACTAAAGGCTATAAATAGTGGAACATACAATGGAGATTCCATGTATAATTATGAGGTAAACATTAGCGTGAAATCTGATGCTAACCCAGATGATATTGCAAGAACTGTAATGTCACAGATCAAGAGCATTGATTCACAAAGAATTAGAGGGAACAGGTTTTAATGGCAGAGCTAGCATATATGGATGGTCGTAAGCAATACGCTAGGCCACAAGCCATGCTATGGGCAGATAACCCTGGAGGTCTATTTAGACAAACTAATCCTTTAACTGGACTTCAGGAAGACTTTTTCCTACCACTAGGAGATGAAGTAAACTCTGAAACTGGGAATGGGGATTTCCTAATTTTGTCTGATGATAATCGTAGCCCAATCAGCATTCAGCCTACAAGGATTGAAACTAAGCGAAGAATGATTAATGGAAGAATGAGGTCATTCCACATTGCAGATAAAAATACCATATCCGTTTCATGGGACATGCTGCCATCTAGATCATTCTCTGGAAACCCACAGTTCGATGAAAATGGAAAACCACTTCCATCTTTGACACAGCATACTAGTGATGGAGGTGCTGGAGGTGTAGAGATGCTAGAGTGGTATAAAAACCACCAAGGTTCTTTCTGGGTATATCTAGCATATGACAACTACAAGAACTTTAGTACAAATGAATATGATAATCTTGGAAAATACAACCAGATTATAGAAGTATTCTTTGCAGATTTTAAGTATAACGTTGTTAAGCGTGGTGGATCCAACTTTGACTTTTGGAATGTAGAGCTATCGCTGGAAGAGGTTTAATATGTTTCAGTCAGAAGAGCTAAAGCAGCATATTGATTCATCTTCAGCAGTAAAAGTTAATTCTGCAATTATTGCGGAATGGAACATGAATATTGCTAGTAATATTAAGCTAGTAGGAAACTATAGATACAGGCCATACGAGGGTCCTGGATCAGTATATGGAACCCTAGTAAATAACTTTGACATTAACGATGATGGATACTTCTACACAGATGCTACAGATTCTAGCACTGTGATTGATGGTGGATATGAATATGATGAAGATGCTGAGGACAACAAAGTGCCAGCAATCTTTCTATCAAAAAAAGAAAAAGAAAAGATTCTATTTTCTTTGGATGATTGCTTTAATCGTTTTAGGCCAAGGTCTGGTATTAATAAGCTAAGGTTTTTTGACAATAAGTTTTTGCATCACTCTAATCAGTTTATGGCAAGTCGTCCTAGATTTTATCTGGCACACAAGAACGATAAGTTTAAGTATTGGACATCTTATCGCCAAGAACCAATGTATAGGTATGCAGATCTAAATCTTTATACTCCTAGACCAGATGTTTACGATGAGGTTACTGAGACAACTGTAGTTGGTAAGCCTGACCCTGCTATTGAAAGAGGAGTAGCAAATAAGGCATCAGATGGAGCATTCTTTATTGACGATGCTGTTCCATTCGTTGTCTATGATGAGTCAGTACCTGCCAATAGGATTGTTGTTAAGATGCAAACCAACGTTGGTGACACTAATCTTGGTCCATATTTTGACGGTGCCAAGCAAATAGATGACCCATTCTTTGGATACCAAAACCAATCTACTCCAGTTAGATGGAGAATCCAGTATCTAGAAAACGATGTATGGAATGATGCAGTATCTTTTAATAATAACTCATTGAGGGTAGATGGTCAACCAATCATTGGTCCTGATGGCTATGTTGAAATTTCGTACGGCTTGATTGTTCCATTTGAGTACTCTGATATCTTTAAGTATCAGAAAACCATAAGATCTCTTTATGAGTTGCCAACATCCGCTGTTAATGGCTACGCATACTGGCTAAAACCAACTGATTCAGATCAGGGAATCTACTATGTCTGGCTAGACTCTCAAAATGACTTTGCATCCTTTGTTCCAGAATTTGGCTGGCACTATACAGAAGAGGGAGTTAGTAGCCTAACTAACTTTGTTACTGATGTTACAAGCCCAGTGTCATATGTTAGAGCAAACGATGGAAAGCTAGTATTTAGTGAATTTGCATATCTAGATGGAGTTCGTGTAGTAGTTGAAACAATGAACAAGTTTGACTCAACCTTTGATCTAATTGAGATATCCCCAAGGCTAGTAGTTGATCTATCAGATAAAGTAGATTCCTTTAATGTCAATAAGTCAGCATCTGATCTTGGCGTAACTGGATTGCCAGTTGGACAGCTTTTGGCATCAACAGGAAGCATGTCAATCTTTGATTACGATGAGGCATTTAATGAGAACAACTCGTCTAGTATTATTTCAAAGTATATTAACCAGCACATTCAGGTAAAGTTCTATGAGGTTGTTCTGGATGTAAATCAGTCTAACTACTATGTACCAATTAAGACGCTTTACTCTGAGGGCTTCCCATCAATCAATTCCCAGACAAGAGAAGTCACACTATCCTTAAGAGATATGTTCTTTTACTTTGAGTCAATAACTGCACCACAAATTTTCATCAGAGACGTATCTCTGAGCTATGCAATCTCGCTGCTTCTGGATAATATTGGATTTACTAACTACAAGTTTTATCGTCTACCAGATGAGCCAGATCCAGTAATTGACAACTTCTTTATTGAGCCAGAAAAGAGTGTGGCTGAGATTCTTCAGTCTTTGGCGGTATCAACACAAACAGCGATGTTCTTTGATGAGTACAATAACTTTATTATGATGACAAAGGGATACCTGATGCCATCAGTAGAGGATAGAAAGACTGATTATATTCTAAATGGATCATTAGACTACCTGTCGTCTGGTCTATACACTAATGCATCTCCAGATGGTTTATCTTCGCTGTCAAACATTATAGATATTTCTTCGCAGGATAATGCTGTTTACAATGATGGTGCCATCACCTATACCTCAAGATCAATTCAGAGATCACAAAGAAGTATTGCGCAGGCAACCCTATTGCAGTCAAATAAAAACTGGGTATATAGACCATCAATTATCTGGGAGATATCTCCTAGTGAAAAACTATTTACAGTAAACAATGATGTTCAAAATGCTTCATCATACTCTTTGTCAGCTATTCCGCTAAACTCTAACCTATCTGACGTAGTTCCATATGTGGCGAATAGAACAATTACTAATAACACCATAGACTTTGGTGAGGGTATCTACTACCTTAGCAGGTTTGCTGGATACTTCTATGCTAATGGTGAAATAATTAGGTACGATGCAGTAGAGTTCTCAGTATCAAATCCTGGACTAGATACAGCCAATGTCTGGATATCTAGCAACCAAGAGTATCAGTATTATGTCTCTAACCTGCCGTTTAATGGAAAAATCTATCCAACTGGTTTAGTACGAATCTATACTGAGCCTAACTATGAAGAGGATAACGGAGTCCTTCAGCTTCAGAATGGTCCTGTAGCAAAGCATGGTCGTGGTCAGTTTGGAACCCAGGTTACAACTCACAATGCTGGAATTAGCGAAACATGGCTAGACAACTCTTATGCGAGGGCTTGTGAGATGGAGTCCCAATACTTATTCAGATATGTCACAGACAATACTGGAGATATTGTTGTTCCATCAGTTGAAGATGGGCCAGCAGGTGTTAGGTCAGACATTGCACAACGACTAATCCACACTGGAAAGATTAAAAACTTCTTGGCAACATACTTTGCCTCAGACTCAGATACCTTTAAGACATACGCCTCTAATGGTGGAACACAGGCATCTGCTCTAGTGCTAACTGGACCTTCTCTATCTATTACTGAGTCTCCATCTAGCTTTATCTCATATATGTATAAGCCAATGTCAGACTCATACAGACACTTTGGTACCAGAATGCGTATTGCTGGAAAGATTTCAAATGCTGCTAATAGGACACAGATCCCAGACGGTGTAATGCCATATATTACTGTGCCAACTGATGGTCCTGATCAAAACGTAAACGTTGGAGGAGCCTCTGGTGGTATCGGAATTCTAGTTAACCCAGAAACAAATAATGGATATTATCTAGAGGTTCTGGCCCTGTCAGACACTAACCTAGAGCAGTCTGATAGCCTGAATAACATTATCTTCTATAAAATTCAGAAGAACTCTGCAAATAGCAAGGCAGTGCCTATCAAACTTTGGGGTGCAAATGCTGCAGTATTTGTTGACAGCGGTTTGTTTGACGGTCAGCAAAGGCTTACTGGATCAAGCTCTCCAAGTATTAATGATATTGCTATTGAGTATCAGAACATTGGAACAACAAAGAGATTCTACATTTATATGAATGATAAGATTGTTGGTGTTGTAGATGATGCTGATCCACTAGATGTATACAATAATGTTGCCCTATTTATAAGAGGAACATCAACGGTATTCTTTGAGAATATCTATGCGCTAAACAATAACTACAGCCAAAATACAGGTTTTGCTATTGATGCTCCAATTGGTGCAACCTTTGAGGCTAATGATATCAACGCTAACGAAGCATTTAGACGATACTCTGTAAGCGGTATAGTTCAGTCAACATACCTATCAAATATTAGTCCAAATCAGCCACCAGAGTATAACATGTACTATGAGGAGTTTGGAACGCTAATGAGAGAAGCTGCCTACATCAAGGCAAGATACGACAAGGCATTTCCAGCTATGAATGCAAGACTATTGCCAGTGCTAGACAGGTTTAAGGGGTATACAGTGTCTGGTTTCTCTGCAGGTGCTTATACTGCAGAATTCCTAATCTTTAACTCAACTGATAGCATCCTAAGCCTTGACGCTGAAAGCTCTAACTACCTAAGAATTCAGGGTATTACGTTTACACAAGGCTCAACTGATGAGTTCACTGTAGATGATTACTTCGCTAAGAATAGTGATCTAGTCTCTAACCAGTATAGTGTTGACAAGACAATTAGTTCTGCAATTCTAAATAAGAAAAACTTTGAGGATATCAAGCTAAGCAGAATTACATACGGAAGAAAAGAATTTAACATTAGCTCACCATATATTCAAAGCTTTGATCAGGCAAATGAGCTTATGTCCTGGCTAGTTGATAAAATTATGAAGCCACGAAAGTCTGTGGGTGTTTCAATTTTTGCTAATCCAATGATTCAGCTTGGAGATATTGTACAGATTAACTACAAGTCTAAAGAGGGTAATCACCAAATTGCTGATTCAGACACTAGGTTTGTAGTATATAATATTGAGTATTCTAGGTCATCTGATGGACCTTCAATGACGATATATCTAAGTGAGGTAAACTGATGCCAGTTAGTCCAGTGCCAGCAACACCAAGTAATGCTGTATCTTTAAGCCAGCTAGTTGGCAATGCTGTAAAAGTTTCTACCACTGACATTATTATTAAGGAGCAGGAATCTATTCCTCTTGCCCTGCAGTATGAGCTTATCTTTGAAGAGATTGCTGGCGAAGAGATTATTAATATTGTTCGTCATGATACAATTAATGGACAGGACATCGTCTACAGTCCAATCAAGAATATTAAATCTATTTCTCTTCAGAATAGCCCATTTAATATTCTTTCTTTGCAGGGATCATCAGATAAGACATTCAACGCTTTCCCAATCAAGATGGAATCATACGTATCACTAGAAGAGCCTTTGGTTTATTATGATAAGGCAACTATGAGCCTAGTAATAGAAATTTCTGATGTTCCAAGTGACAAGCAAATTGAGGTACAGATTATGTCATCTGGCTCCATCTTAGATGGTACAATATACTAGGATAAAATATGATAACTAATACTGGAAAAAGAATTTTGGGTAAGTACCTTGTTGGTCATGCTCCTGCCTATGCCTCATACATGGCGTTTGGTTGTGGGGCATTAGCCCATGACGATACAGCCTTTACTCAGCAAGAGATTGATGCTTTTGCCGATAAGACATCTCTTGATTTTGAAATGTTCCGTGTACCAATTACATCTAGAGGTATTATTACAAATGAGAATGGGGTATCTGAGGTAGTTTTAACGGCAGAGCTTCCAACAGAAGATAGATACGAAATTACAGAAATTGGAATCTACTCTGCAGCTGCTAACCCTGCTGCAGGATCAAATGATAGCAGGGCACTCTATTCTTTCACAACTAATGAGAGCTGGGAGTATCACGCAAGCATTTCTTCATCATCAATCCCAGAAGAAAATGAAGCCTTAGATGCTCAAAATGAGACTAACTCAATGGATACAAACACTCCAGTAGTATTCCAGTCTAATGCTGATAACTCATTTTTTGATAACGACTTTAGAATTGATAGAAATGAACGCTGTAGATTTTTAAATAAAATCATTGCCATGCGTGGCGACATGTCAACTATAGCAATTCCTGCAAGCCCAGACGATGCCCTGACAATCTCTGGCACAAACCATATTCACTTAACTGGAGTAAGTCTAAACCTAAATAAGAATGCCCCAGCTGATCAGCTTAGGGTTGCGTTCTCTGTGGTCAATAGGTGGGGGCAGACAGTGCCAGATAAGCCAGCTAACCCAGATAGAGTAATGCTAGTAGTTGAGTTTGCATCTTCAGAGACAGAGGCAAATGCTGACTTTGCAAGATTTGAGGTAGACCTAACAGCTGGAGCATTTGATCATGCAAATAGGACACACCCATGGTCTACTAATAGGTATGCCGTTGTTTCTAAAGAGCTACAAAGCTTGTACAAGTCTCCAGGATTTGACTGGGGAGATGTGAGGATTGTAAAGATTTACACTACTGTTTATGTTGGCGGTGTAGTATCTCCAGACTTTTATGTAGCTCTTGACTCTATTAGACTTGAGAATCTTCAGACATCAAATGCGCTATATGGACTAACTGGATATACTACGGTTAGATCTGCTGATGGACTTCCAATTGTGAAAGAGCCAAACAGCAATAACTTGGCTGAGTTTAGGTTTACTCTGGACGTGATATAGTGGCAAGAAGAAAGATCGTTATTGGTCCATCAGATCTTCCACCAATTGATGCTAATGAGAAGGGCTATGTCTTTAGATATAGAATTGTATCTGAGGACAAGAGCCAGGCATCTCACTGGTCACCACAGTATGCAGTGCCATTTCTTGGCCCTGAAGATAATCCAGCAGATATGCCAACCGTTGATGCTGAAAAGGTAAACAGGTTTGCTGCCATAACATGGGATATTCCTGAAAGATATAACGCAGATACTGTTGATGTATATGTTCAGTGGGGCCAGGGTGGAGCACCATCAATACCATGGACATATCTAACCAGATCATATACAAACACAGCTTCTGCTGAAATCCCATCAGGGGTTAACCAGATATGGGTGTGGATACAATACGTCACCTCTCCAAGAGAGAAAATTAATGAGGCGTTTATCGTACAAACTGCTTCCCCAATAACGGTTTAAGTGCTATAATAGATTACTATGGCAGAAATTCCTATTCCAGATCGTGGTCAACCAATTGACGTTGCCTACATAGAAAAGATGGTTAGAACCCTTAATGGTCTGACTCAGTCTCAAAGCAAGTATGGCTATGTGACTATTGACACTGCATCTGCAGGTCCACAGAACCTAGTATCGTCTGAAATCAAGACGGTAGCAGGTCTAGTGAACGTTAGCAAGGACAGTGCTTCTCAAAATACACAGGGATTCTATTACTCAATTCCTGGAAACAGCTTTAAGTATACTCCAGTTGTAACTGCAACTCCAGTTGCCGTAACAGGATTCGCATCTGGCGAGGGAGCTACAGTATTGATTACATCTGTTACTACTTCTAGAATTGAGGGTGTCGTAAACTTCAACACTTCTGGAACAGCAGCTGTAGTCGTAAATCTACTAATCATGGGTGTTCCTAACCAATAGAGGTTCTTATGGGCGTAAGACAGCCACTAGACAGAGAAGCTTATAATTCAGCACCAGCCATTACTGGAAGCAAAAAGGTATTCTTTTTAAATGGTGACCTAGTGAGGGTGCATCACTTTAATAGATCAAACGGAATTATGTCTGTTTATAACATTACCAAGGATCAGATAGAAAGCTGTCTTGTTAGTGATTTTAAAAAGAATAGAGAGCGAGCTTATACTGTTGGAGAAACAGCTGAGCTTGTCAATAGGCACAAAAAGTATTTGCCAGATCTAATGAAGCGTGGAATTATTCCACACCCAACTGGATCTCAAAAGGGTGGAGCAACAGGCTGGCAGGTAAGAAGTTATTATTCAGAATCGCAAGTTCATGAGATTCGTGATATACTTGCTTCCTACCATATGGGTAGGCCAAGAAAAGATAAGTTAATCACTAATGATATAACGCCTTCTAAGCAAGAGTTGACAAGGCGTATGGGCAGTGGTATACTGACTTATACTAGAACAGAAGATGGAAGGTTCATCCCAGTCTGGGGAGAATCTATTTAGTTACTACAGAAGGGTATGAGATGGAAAACGAAAACACAAAGGTTAGGGTTGGCCTAGGCTACACGCTAAACCTTGGTAACTTTCAGTCACTTAGAATTGATCTAGAGGTTACTGATAACAAGCGAGATGGTGAAAACACCAATGATGCTTTTGAGCGTGTCTACAAGTTTGTAGAAGACAGACTAGCAGAAAAGGTAAAAGAAGCTTCGGCTGAAATTGAGGCTAAGTAATGCCTGAACGCAAGGACAGATTTGCACTGCTAAGTCGCTATAGCAAGCTCCATAACACTAAGTATGGCGAGAAGCCATTACTCAATCTTAACGTTGAGCAGTGGGCTGCAGATGCCATGATTGAATCATATGGCATTCAGTTCTGCTACGATCTTTTACAATACTACTTTGATGTGGCACAGTCTCCTAACTGGAAATACTTTGTCAATTATGCACATGAGATTATTGATAAAAGAGCACAGCTTGAACAAGATTTACTAGAAAGACAAGAACGAAGACAACTGGCAAAGAAGTGGTTAAGTGAATAATACAGAGGCAAAACTAATTTCTGCAGTCCTAAAGGACAAGCAGCTACATGTTCTATTACAGGCAAACGTAGAGAACCTGCTAAGAACTCACGTAGATATCTGGCAGTTTATTCGTAAGTATTACGAAGCTAATGGGTCTGTTCCACCAGCAAGCCTTGTTGTAGAAAAGCATCGTGATTTTGCACCAGTTGATGGTGTTGGCTCTACTAAGTATCACCTTGAGGAGCTACAGAAGGACTATGTAAATGACACACTAAAGCAAATTCTTATGACTAGTGCTTCAGAGGTGCAGTCAGGCAATGGTGCTGATGCTCTTGAGCAGCTGATTACTAAGACTGCTGAGCTACGCAAGAATACTGCTATTATTAGAGATATTGACGTTACAGACATAGACTCTGCAGTTGCATACTATGAGCAGCTTAAGAAAGATCAGGAAATGGGTGCACTTGGCATCAAGACTGGACTTCCAGGATTTGATGAGTACCTACCATCTGGTATTATGCCAGGCCAGCTTGGTGTATTCCTAGCCTATCCAGGTATTGGAAAATCATGGCTGTCTCTTTACTTTGCAGTGCAGGCATGGAAGCAGGGAAAGTCGCCAATGGTTATTAGCCTTGAGATGAGCGAAACAGAAGTTAGAAACCGTGTCTTCACTATTATGGGTGAAGGTCTATTCTCGCACCGTAAGCTTTCTAGTGGTCAGGTAGAGATTGAAGATCTGAAGCGTTGGCACAAGTCAAAGCTAGAGGGTAAGCCAGAGTTCCACATTATTTCTAATGATACTGGTGGAGATATCACACCGTCTGTGCTACGTGGAAAAATTGATCAGTACAAGCCTGACTTTGTTATTGTTGACTACCTACAGCTTATGTCTCCAAACCAAAAGGCAGACAACGAGACGGTACGTATGAAGAACCTATCTCGTGAGCTAAAGCTTATGGCTATCTCAGAAGAAGTTCCAATTATTGCCATCTCATCAGCAACTCCAGATGACGTTACAAAGCTAGACACTGTTCCTACTCTTGGTCAGACTGCATGGTCACGTCAGATTGCATACGATGCTGACTGGGTAATGGCATTGGGTCGTGGACCAAACTCTGATGTTATTGAGTGTGTATTTAGAAAGAACCGTAATGGATACATGGGTGAATTCTTTATTCAGGTAGACTTTGATAAAGGTTGGTATAAATACAAGGACTATGAAGATAGGTAGTTATAATATATGACATGGAATACATTATGGATCACTGCCACCACAAGCCAATCAAAAGGTTTGGTCTTGACGGCAGCATTCACGATGAAGCTGCTATAGGCAGATTACGAATTGAATATATTAAACTACTCGTTACAGAGATGAAGCTATCTGGATACGTACCTAGATTAGATATTGACCCAGACTTCACAATAGAGTATAATGAAGCAAAGAAGTCATTTGATTTTCAATTATCATTACATGGGGTATACATAGGAAGAAAACAGGCTAAATGGATACTAGGATTAGACGGAACAAAAATAATTTATTCACACAAGAGCAGATCAAACGTGTTCTTACAGGATCTGGCGTAAGCATTGAAGGCGATTTTGGGAATAACTTTATTGTGTTCTGCCCCTACCATGGCAACCACAGAACTCCAGCAGGCGAAGTAAGCAAGACATCTGGAGTATTCTTCTGCTTTTCATGTCAGCATGTAGCTGATCTAACAGAATTTGTTATGCACACCTCTGGCAGAAATTACTTTGAGGCTAGTAGATATATAAAAAGCAAAGAGCAAGAATCTGATATAAAGACTGAGATTGCTCAAAAGCTTGTGGCAGCTCCAGAATATCCAGAGTTTGACTCTGCCCTAATTATTAGGCTAAATGAGCAGGCAATGGCATCAGAACGTGCAATGGGATACTATCACAACAGAAAGATAACTGATCAGTCCATTAGTAAGTTTAAGCTTGGATATTCTGAGAAGCAGGATATGGTGACTATACCAGTAACTGCTCCAGACGGAATGTATGTTGGCTTTGTAGGAAGATCTGTAGAGGGCAAAGAATTTAAGAATACTCCAGGTCTACCTAAAAGCAAGGTATTGTTTAATCTTCACGCAGTAAAGACATCTACCAAGGTTTATGTGGTAGAATCTTCTTTTGATGCAATTAGGCTAGACCAGTGTGGATTGCCAGCGGTAGCTACACTAGGAGCCAATGTATCTGGGCAGCAGCTTGGATTGTTGCAAAAATACTTTAATAATGTTATAGTTGTTGCTGACAATGATGAAGCAGGAAGCATGATGTCAGATAAGATAATCTCTGCTCTAGGCAGTCGTGCTTCTCTTCTCAGGTTAGATAACAAATATAAAGACATTGGTGATATGGACGATTCAGAGATCTCTAAATTAGAGAATTCGTTTGACAAGTCTATAGCTGCAATGTTAAACTAATACAGCTAATATACATAGCGAAATATAAGGAGACACAATGAGTGTAATTAAAGGGCTAAAGAATATCAATGCATTACTTGATAAGCCAAAGTATGATGAGAATGCACCAAAGGTACGCTGGCTAAAGCTAGCAGATGCTCAATCAGTAAAGATTCGCTTTATTGAGGAGCTAGATGAGGACAGCGCAAGCTACTCAGAAGACCGTGGCTTGGCACTAGTTGTCAAGGAGCACACTAATCCAAAGGACTACCGTCGTAAGGCAGTAGATACTCTGGATACTGAGGGCCGTGACTGGGCTGAAGAAATGTACCGCAAGGATCCAAAGGGCAATGCTGGATGGCGTGGTCGTCTACGATTCTACTGCAACGTGCTAGTAGATGATGGCATTGAGGCACCATATGTTGCCATTTGGTCAATGGGTGTAAGCAAGCAGTCTGCCTTTAACACCATTCGTGAGTACGCTCTAGAGACTGGTTCTATTTCAAACCTATCTTGGAAGCTAAAGCGAAACGGTCAGGGTACTGAAACTAGCTATACGCTAATTCCAACCGCACCAGACACCCAGCCATTTGACTGGTCTGGTATTTCACCATTCCCACTTGAGAGGGCACTGAACAAGGTCCCATATGCAGAGCAGGAGTCTTACTACCTTGGTTTTGACACACCAGCTGCATCATCTTCCTCAAACATGGATTGGTAAAAAAATAGTATGAGTTATATTGGTTTGCATGTTCACTCTCACTTCAGCCTATTTGATGGCATTGCTACACCTGTAGAATACATTGAAAGAGCTGCTGAGCTAGGTATGCCAGCTTTGGCACTGACTGATCACGGTTCGCTGTCTGGTCACAGAGAGTTCTACCGTGTTGCAAAAGAGAAGGGCATCAAGCCAATACTTGGTGTAGAAGGATATATTACTGCTGATAGATTTGATCAGCGTGATAAGGGTGAAAGAGAAGGTCTCCTAGATCTTGTCTATAATCACATTATTATTCTTGCCAAGAACAACGTTGGGCTTGAAAACTTAAACAAGCTTAACGAGATTGCGTGGACTGAAGGTTACTACAAGAAGCCACGCATTGACTATGATGTGCTAGGGAAGTACTCAGAGGGACTTATTGTCACCTCTGGGTGCCTCTCTGGTGCACTAGCAAAGGCTATTGAAGCAGATGAGTATGCTGAGGCAAAGCGCATTATTGAGTGGCACCAGGAAGTCTTTGGTGATGATTATTACATTGAGGTAATGCCACATAACCCAGCAAAGGTTAATAATGAGCTGCTAAACCTGGCAGATAAGTATGGCGTAAAGGCTGTAGTCACACCAGACTGTCACCACGCCCATACTGGACAGAAAGAAATTCAGGAGCTAAAGCTAATCCTTAACACCTATGCTAATAAGGTTGAGAAGGATGCTACCTATGAGAAGTCGCTAAAGTATGATACTTTGATGGAGCGACTAGACTATCTATACGGTGCAGACCGTCAGATGTCGTTTAATAAGTTTGACATACATCTTCTATCTGATGAAGAGATGCGCAAGGCCATGATGTCTCAGGGTATTGATAGAGAAGATATCTATGCAAATACCATAGAGATTGCAGACAAGGTTTCAGAGTATGACATTAAGGATCACCTAGACCTACTTCCAGTTCAGTACCAGAATCCAGATGAAGAGCTTCGCAACCTTGCAATTGAAGGCCTAAAGGCTAAGGACATTCACACTGAGGAATATCTAGCACGACTTGATGAAGAGCTAAAAGTAATTAGCGATAAGAACTTTGGTCCATACTTCCTTGTTGTGCGTAACATGATTTCATGGGCTAAGCAAGAAGGGATCATGGTTGGTCCAGGACGTGGATCAGCTGCTGGCTCTCTACTTTGCTATGCTCTTGGCATCACAGACATTGACCCAATTCAGCATGGACTACTATTCTTCCGCTTTATTAATCCAGAGCGTAATGACTTTCCAGATATTGATACTGATATCCAAGACTCAAGACGTGAAGAGGTTAAAGACTACCTAGTCCGTCAGTATCGCCACGTAGCATCTATTGCCACATTCCTTGAGTTTAAGGATAAGGGTGTTGTACGAGACATTGCACGTGTGCTGAACATTCCTTTGTCTGACGTAAATAAGGTCATGAAGGTAGTGGATACATGGGATGACTACTGCTCATCTAAGCAGGCTGCATGGTTCCGTGAGAAGTATCCAGAGGTTGAGTCGTATGGTGATCAGCTTCGTGGACGTATTCGTGGCACTGGCATTCACGCTGCAGGTGTTGTAACATCTAAGCAGCCAATCTTTAAGTTTGCTCCAATGGAAACTCGTCAGTCACCAGGATCTGGTGGGCGTATTCCTGTTGTTGCTGTAGACATGGAAGAGGCAGAGCGTATTGGTCTAATTAAGATTGATGCTCTAGGCCTAAAGACACTCTCTGTTATTCGTGACACCCTAGACATCATTAAGGATAGACACTCTGTTAATCTAGACCTACACAAGGTTAATATGGAGGATTCCAAAGTATATGAGATGCTTTCTTCTGGGTATACTAAGGGTGTATTCCAATGTGAAGCTACACCATATACCAACCTACTAGTTAAGATGGGTGTAAAGAACTTCGCAGAGCTTGCAGCTTCCAATGCCTTGGTTCGTCCAGGTGCTATGAATACTATTGGCAAGGATTACATTCTTCGTAAGCATGGTAAGCAAAACATTGCATATCACCACCAGAAAATGAAGCAGTTTACTGCAGAAACCTATGGATGTATCTTGTACCAGGAGCAAGTTATGCAGGCCTGTACAGAGCTTGGTGGCATGACAATGGCTGAAGCTGACAAGGTTCGCAAGATCATTGGTAAGAAGAAGGATGCTAAGGAGTTTGACCAGTTTAAGGATAAGTTCGTTAAGGGTGCTTCTCAGTATGTATCGCCAAACATTGCAGAAGAGCTATGGCATGACTTTGAGGCTCACGCAGGGTACTCATTTAACAAGTCACACGCTGTTGCATACTCAACGCTATCATACTGGACTGCATGGCTAAAGACATACTACCCAATTGAGTTTATGTATTCAATTCTAAAGAATGAGAAAGACAAGGATGCTCGTACTGAGTATTTGATTGAAGCCAAGCGTATGAATATTCCAATTCGTCTGCCACACATTAATGAGTCAGATGCTGACTTTAAGATTGAGGGTAAGGGCATTCGCTTTGGTCTAACTGCAATCAAGTACATCTCTGACAACATTGCATCTAAATATATCTCTGCTAGACCATTTAGGTCATACAAGGAGCTTGAGGAGTTTTCCTTTGGCAAGGGTAATGGAGTAAACAGCCGTGCCCTACAGGCATTGCGTATGATTGGTGCTGCTACATTTGATGATAATCCTAGAAATGATGACGAGGTGCGAGAGAACCTTTATGAGTACCTAAACCTACCAGAGTTTAACATCTCTGTGCCACAGCACTTCTATGCATTTATTAATGATGTTGATGACTTTGAAGAAAAGGGTTCGTTTATCTTGATGGGAATGATCAAGGGCATTAAGCGAGGAAAGGGCTGGAGTCGTGTAGAGATTCTAGATAAGACTGGTAGTGTTGGTATTTTTGATGAAGAGCAAACAGCTATTGAGCCAGGTAGAACATATCTATTGCTAGCTAGCGATAACCGTATTGTAACTGCTATTCCAGTTGACGAACTTAAGACTACTGATTCAGCACTAGTCAGATTCTTAAACTACAAGCAGCTTCCGTATACAGAGGAAGATATGTTTGTGCTATCTTTCAAACCACGCATCACTAAGGCTGGTAAGAAGATGGCAACCATTACAGTTGCAGATGCCACTAGAGAGTTGCACTCTATAACTGTATTCCCAACTAACTTTGCAAAAGCTTTCATGAAGGTAAAAGAGGGCAATGCATACAAATTTGAACTTGGAAAAACAAAGGATGGAACAGTAATAATGGAGGACGTAATTGATAACAGCTGAAGAGGCTCTAGCACAGCTAGATCCAAAGATTAGAAAGCGACTAAGCACTGGTGTGGGCATTAAGACAGAGATGCAGCCCACTCCAAGTGTTGGTCTAAACAGAGCACTGGGTGGCGGATTCCCATACGGTAGGCAGGTCCTGCTGTGGGGTAGCAAGTCTAGTGCAAAGTCATCCCTATGTCTACAGACAATTGGTATGGCTCAAAAGGAAGGCAAACTCTGCGCATGGATTGATGCTGAGATGTCTTATGACGAAGAGTGGGCACAGAAGCTAGGTGTAGATACTACACAGCTTATTTACTCTGAGGCACGTAGTATTAATGATATGGTTGATGTTGGTGTAGCACTGCTTAATGCTGGGGTAGACCTTATTGTTATTGATAGTATTAGCTCTCTTCTTCCAGCAGTTTACTTTGAGAAAGACTCAGATGAACTTAAGGCACTAGATCAGACAAAGCAGATTGGTGCTGAGTCTAAGGATCTAAAGCATGCATGGCTGATGCTAAACTATGCAAACAACCGTGAGAAGCCTGCACTGATTATCGCCATCTCTCAGGCACGTAATAATATTCAGGCTACCTACACTCAGTCAGCACCTACTGGGGGCTTGACAACACAGTTTATGTCGTCTACAATTGTTAAGTTATTCTCTTCTAGCTCAGATTCTGTAGCTATCAAGAATAAGATTAAGGTTGGCGATAAGCTAATTGAACAAAAGACTGGTCGCAAGGTACGATGGGAAGTAATGAACTCAAAGACTTCTGCACCAGGAGACACTGGGGAGTATGACTTCTACTATCGTGGTGACATGATTGGCATTGATGCTGTTGGAGATCTTGTAGATACAGCAGAGATGCTAGGGTTTGTAAACAGGACTGGCGCATGGTATCAGCTTGATGATGGCACAAAGCTCCAGGGTAGAGATGCATTCGTTACCAGAGTGCGTGAGGATAAGGAGCTACGTGATAGCCTAGCTGAAAAGGTAGCAAGTGTCTAAATATAACGTATACAACGGCAAGTTTCCATGTCACGTATGCAAAGAGGAAGTCTCTTCTCTGCGACTATATCTGGAGACTAAGGAACTAACATGGATGTGTTCTTCTAAGCACATGTCAAAGGTATCTCTTAACATTAAGAAAAAGAGCAAGAAAGATTATGAGCGAACGATCAGAGATTAAACGTCTAGGTGCCAAGGGTACCAAGAATAGTGGTCGTGGGATTAAGAAGGGTGATGCTACTTGGGAAAACTTTACTGTTGATTTCAAGGAGTATCCCAAAGGCTTTACTGTCAACCAGGATAACTGGGCTAAGGCAGTAACGGATGCAATAAAAAACAACAATGACCCAGCTATCGTAGTGGTTCTGGGAGAAGGAAATAAGAAAACAAGGCTGGCTATTATAGAGCTATCTCTACTAGAACAGCTTCTTGAGGACTAATATGAAAATACTATTACTAGATATTGAAACAACTCCTATGCAGGTATATGCTTGGGGACTATGGGACCAGAATATTGCTATTGACCAAATCATCAAGAGCAGCGAAATGCTTTGTTTTGGTGCTCGCTGGCTAGGTGAGAAGAAGGTTATCTTTAAGTCTGTACACCACGATGGCAAGCAGGCAATGCTAGAAGAGTTACACAAGCTAATGAATGAGGCAGATCTTCTAGTTGGATGGAACTCAGCAGCATTTGACCATAAGCACATTAACCGTGAGTTCCTTGAGAATGGTATGCTTCCACCAGCACCAGTTAAGGATCTAGACCTTATGAGCATTACTAAGGCTAACTTCCTATTCCCATCAAACAAGCTTGACTATGTAGCTCAGAAGCTTGGTGTTGGTGCAAAGGTAAAGCACTCTGGATTTAGTCTTTGGATTAAGTGTATGGAGGGTGACGATAAGGCCTGGGCAGAGATGAAGAAGTATCAGATTCAGGATGTAAACCTGCTGGTAGATCTTTATGAGAAGCTTTTGCCGTGGTTTGTAACTGCTGGACGTGCTACTACAAAAGAGAAGCAAAGTATCTCAGAAGCTGAGTCCGTGCTATAATATTCGTATGAAGTTTGATGAAATGAATACGATTATTGACAATGTCTTGTCAGAAGATGAAATCCAGCAGATATATGATGCTGTTGGAAGACCAACACAAAAGTTCTTCATGGGACTGTTTGGTCAAGATGTCTCTGACTTTAATATTCCTAGATCAGTTCATGATAAGGTATTAAATATTTGTCAAGAGCTAACTGGAAAGAATGACCTTGTTATTGAGGCATATCAGTTTGCACGGTACCAGAAGTTCACTAGAGAAGATGGTGCAGTTTCGTATCCACGTCTAATGCCACACCACGATGGTGTGTTTCCTGAGCCACGTTTTACCTTTGACTATCAGATTGGGTCCAACACAGATTGGCCACTGGTAGTTGAAGGTAAAACTTTTACTCTCAAAGACAACCAGGCACTGACCTTTTCTGGAACCCATCAGATTCACTGGAGGGAAAAGAAGGAATTCCAGGATGGTGAATATATTGACATGATCTTCTTTCACATGTATAGTAGATCAGATAAAGCAAAAATTACTGATGAAGAGTGGCAGGCTAGACTAAAGTATATGGATGAAAAGCAACACCCATTTGCCTTAGAATACTATGACAATGATCCAGAATACTGGAAGCATTACCAAGAAGATACTTTTAAGAAATAGATAGAGACATGGAAAACCAAGTAAATACTATTGATCAAATTAACGGACTAGCAGAGATTGCTGAGTTTATGCAAGATGAGGAACTGACTCAGGCCTTAACTTTTATTGCTAAGATTATCCTAAAGCCAGATATTCCTATGCAGGTAGCAACTCTAGAAATCGTAAGGCTTCAGGCAATCGCTGCTAAGATGGCATTTCGTGCAACATGGCTAACAAACGTAGATAAGGGAGATAGGGCGAAGAAGAATATTTACTATACTGCAGCAGAGGCAATCAACAACCTTGTGGCAGTTCTTAAGTACATCATTCGCTAGTGGTTAATATGGCAAAAAATTTATTGCAACAGGTTATGCTCAAGGGAGACAAGCCAATTAAGAAGCAGTCATTCCTTGATACAGATGCTCTTATTGAAAAGATTCAGCATGGATACATCGCAAAGCGTGTAGACAAGTTTGCGCAAAAGAAGACTTTTGCTCCAAGCACGATCGCCTATTCCCATGGAGAGTGTCCACGGTATTGGTATCTGGCATTTGAAGGTGCAAACTTTACAGACAATGCAGATCCATATGGTGGTGCTAATATGACTGCTGGAACTAAGTCGCATGAGCGTATCCAGCAAGCTATGGCAGATGCAGGAATTCTAAAAGATTCTGAGTTTAAAGTAACTTGGCAGGATCCACCTATTTTTGGTTTTGGAGATGTAATCCTAGACTGGGCAGGGGAAGATCTGCTTGGTGAGATTAAGACTATGCCAAGTGAGGGCTTTGAGTATCGTAAAGCAAGTGGTAAGCCAAAGTTGGGACACCTTATCCAGTTGCTAATTTATATGAAGATTCTAAACAAGACAAAAGCAGTCTTGATTTATGAAAACAAGAATAATCACGACCTACTAATTATCCCAGTAGAGATTAATGATTATCACGTCAGGTGGGTAAACCAGACATTCGCATGGATGCAATCAGTTCGAAAGGCTTGGGAAGATAAGCAGCTTCCTGAGAAGAACTACCGATCGAATTCGAAGATCTGCAAGACATGTCCAATTCAACAGACATGCGCAGATGCTGGCAAGGGACTAATTAAAATAAAATCCCTGGAGCCACTAGATGAAGAACAAGCATTGTGAATGGTGTGACACAACCTTTCAAACCAGTATCTCTTATCAGATATACTGCTCAGTTTCCTGCAGGGAACTAGCAACTAAAGAAAAGATTGCGCTGAGATACGAAAAGACTAGACGATCTAATCGTAAGAATAAGGACAGAAAGTGTAAGTCATGTGGGATTAACTTGTCTATGTATAATGACGAGTTGCTGTGTCAAAACTGCTTGATTAATCCTACAGACGTTAGCAAAGCTATTAAAGATATCAAAGGACTATCCAATGGTAAATCTTAGTAACTTTGTTAACGTGCCTGAAACAATTATGTCTATTGACGCTAGCACAAATAGTCTTGCATTTGCAGTATACTCCAATAAGGAGCTTGTAAAGCATGGAAAGATTAACTTCTCTGGAAATACTACGTACGAGAAAGTTGTAGACGCTGCAAGGAAGACATCAGCGTTTATTAAGCTTTATAGTGTGGATGCTATCGTTATTGAGCATACCGTATTCATCAATAGCCCTAAAACAGCAGCTGACCTAGCCCTAGTGCAGGGTGCCTTGCTTGGAGCATCTGGTGTTGGAATAATTAGATCAGTTGCCCCCATTACCTGGCAGAATTTTATTGGAAATAAGAAGCTTACCAAAGAAGAGCAACTTGAAGTTAGGAAGCAGGTTCCTGGCAAGTCAGATTCTTGGTATAAGACTTACGAAAGAAACTTGAGAAAAGAAAAGACAATTAGATTTATTAATGTTGCATATGATGTTAACATATCAGATAACGATGTGTCTGATGCAATTGCAATTGGTCACTACGCAATTAATAATTGGGAGAGGTTGACAAAGTAAGCTATGTCTAGTAAACTATATACCAACGAGGTGTGGCTAAAGAAACGCTATCACCTAGATAAGAAAACTCCAGAGCAAATCGCACTAGAGTGTGGGGTAAGTGTAGAAACTATCTATGTTTATCTTGCTAAGTTTGGATTAAGAAAGTCACGCAGATGAGTGCAGAAACACAGAAAGAAATTGAAAAGGTAACTAAGCAGGTATCAGACCTACTAATTGCAAAAAATAAGTCATACGGAGACTCAGCTTTGCACCCAGCACGTATCTTTTCTAAGTCTGATAATGTTGAGCAAATTCTTGTTAGAATTGATGACAAGTTATCTAGGATTAAGAATGGTCAGGAGTGGCCAGGAGATAACGATATTGATGACCTAATTGGTTATCTAGTTTTGTTAAAGATCGCTAAGGAGAGAGCTAAGTGAAAAAGGTTAAGTATAGCAAGCCAGCAGAGACATTCTTTGTTCGTGAGTCATCAGTTGAGGTTAATGGGTTTGTCATTAGCCGTGGTGATATAATTAAGATACAGGGTGAGCATGGTGGCAAGTTTAAGTTTGACAGCTTTGTAACCAACAAGATCTCTGGAGCACAGTGGATTGACTGTTTTGAAATAATCAACGGTACTCCATCAGTGTTTAGATCATTTAGAGCAGATAGAATCAAGCGTATTCCAATACGTCGTAAGAAGAGAGGTAACCGTGTCAGCAGAGGATCAGTTAGTACAGCATCTTGATGATGTCAATCGTGTTGTAGAAAAGTATCTTGCAGGAAACGAACCTACACAGATTTCGAAAGAACTTGCTATGCCTAGGCAGAAAGTCATGGCATACATTAATGAGTGGCGAGCAATGGCTGCAGATAATGCTGCTATTCGTGCAAGAGCTAAAGAGGCACTGGTTGGTGCTGATACTCACTACAACAAGCTAATTCAAAAGGCTTATGAAGTTATTGATGATGCAACTACAACAGCTAACCTTGGTGCAAAGACTGCTGGCATTAAGCTAGTAATGGACCTTGAGTCAAAGCGCATTGACATGTTACAGAAGGCTGGTCTACTAGAGAACAAAGAGCTTGCAGAAGAAATGCTAGAGATTGAGCGTAAGCAGGAAATCTTGGTTGGCATTCTAAAAGATATTGCATCAGAATACCCACAGATTCGTGATGAGATTATGCGCAGACTTTCGTCTGTAGCAAAAGAAAAAGAAGTGATTACGGTAGTCCACAGCGATGTTTGATGAATTCTTAGAAGTACTTAAAGCTGATAACTTTGCAGAACGTCCAGTAGATGCTAAGACTTTTGTTGAGGGTGAAGACTTTCTGAATCAGCCACCATTGTCTAGTATCCAGTATGACATTGTAGAGGCTATGAGCCAGATCTATAAGCTAGAGGATCTAATTGATCTTATGGGTGATACTGAGGGTAGACGATACTACAACAAGTACACCAAGAATGAAGTTATCCTACAGCTTGGCAAAGGATCTGGAAAAGACTTTACATCAACTGTAGCTTGTGCATACATTGTTTATAAGCTATTGTGCCTTAAGGATCCTGCACGATACTTTGGAAAGCCTTCTGGCGATGCTATTGATATCATTAACGTTGCTATTAACGCTCAGCAGGCAAAGAACGTATTCTTTAAAGGCTTTAAGACTAAGATTGAAAAGTCGCCATGGTTTGCTGGAAAGTTTTATGCAAAAGCAGACAGCATTGAGTTTGACCACTCTATTACGGTTTATTCTGGTCACTCAGAGCGTGAGTCCCATGAGGGTCTTAATCTTATCCTAGCGGTACTTGATGAGATCTCTGGATTCGCTTCTGAGGTTGGTACAGGAAATGATCAGGGTAAGACGGCAGATAACATCTACAAAGCCTTCCGTGCCTCTGTAGACTCACGTTTCCCAGACCTAGGAAAGGTAGCACTGCTATCCTTCCCACGCTATCCTGGAGACTTTATCTCGTCTAGGTATGATGCAGTAATTGCAGAAAAAGAAGTGATTACTAAGAGACATAGATTTATTATGAATCCAGACCTACCAGAAGATCAGGAAGGTAACTATCTAGACATTGAGTGGGATGAAGATACGATCTTGTCCTATAAATATCCAGGCATGTTTGCTCTTAAGCGTCCTACTTGGGTAGTTAACCCTACTCGTAAAATTGATGACTTCAAGCTTGCCTTCTTTACAGATATGGGTGATGCCATGCAGCGTTTTGCATGTGTTCCAACATTCTCGTCTGACAGATTCTTTAAGCAGACAGAAAAGGTAATGGCTGCTATGACAATTAGAAACCCACTTGATCCAATCAGAAGGTTTGATGAGGGCTTCCAACCAGACCCAAACAAGCTTTATTTTGTACATGCTGACCTTGCACAAAAGCATGACAAGTGTGCTGTAGCTATTGCCCATGTGGATAAGTGGGTCAATATTCAGGTTATTAGAGACTATCAGCAGATTGCACCTGTGGTCGTTGTAGATGCCGTAGCCTGGTGGGAGCCACGTGCTGAGGGACCTGTTAATTTGTCTGAAGTAAAGCAGTGGATTCAGAACCTACGTAGACTTGGATTTAATATTGGAATGGTTTCATTTGACCGTTGGCAGTCGTTTGATATTCAGAATGAACTAAAAGCGGTAGGAATGAGAACAGAGACTGTATCAGTAGCAAAGAAACACTATGAAGATATGGCTATGCTAGTATATGAAGAGCGACTAGCTATGCCTATGATTGACTTATTGTTTGAAGAACTTTCAGAGTTAAAGATTATGAACAATAACAAGGTTGACCACCCACGTAAAAAGTCTAAGGACTTGGCTGACGCTGTGTGTGGAGCAATCTTTGGTGCAATATCGCACACTCCAAGGAACATGAACGAAGAAGTCGAAATTCATACCTTTAGAGATCGCCCAAAGCAGACTATTGACAATAAGCCTGACAATGTGATAGAATATAGAACTATGCCAGAAGATGTTAAAGAATATCTGGCTAGATTCGATCTAATCTAGATTATAAAAATAAGGAGATATATGAAGCTATCTAAGCTTGCCATTGCCGTAGTTACAGCACTAACTGCAGCAACTTTGTCTGCTGTGCCTGCATCTGCAAACACACAGACACTAACCATTGCTGGTGCTGCAGCAACAGGTGGAACCACTTCTGCAACTGCTGTTGCTTTGCCAGTTCCAGGGGATTCAGTTACAGCTTCAAATGCTTTGAGCATTTCTGTATCAGGACTAGCAAACAACACTACTGTTTCGGCAACCGCAACCAATGCGCTGCTACTGTCAACCCTAACTGGGGCAACTGCAGCTAGTGGATCTAACACTATTTCCGTAAACACTGGCACAAGTACTAGTGCTGAGCTATTTGTTTTTACTAAGACTGCTGTTACAGGTTCTGTCGTAGTGACTGTTGGAAACACTCAGACTACTTATTACGTTAAGGGAACTGCTGGAGAAGTAGCCAAGGTGGCAATTACTGCACCAACTACTGGTCTCGCAGGTTCAACTCAGTCTGTTGATGTGTCTGCTTTTGATAAGTATGATAACGCAAAGGGTAGTGGAACTGTAAACCTATTACTTGACACTAATGGTGTTATCACTACTGCAACTGTCACTACTTCTACAAGTGGTAGCGTACGTTACACCGTAACGCTGCCATCAACTGGGTCAGTAAAGGTAACTGCTTATGCAGCTAGCTCTTCTGCCGTAGCTACCATTTTGGTAGGACAGCCTCGTAACTTGGATGCTGAGCTAACCAAGGCACTTGGTGACCTAGCAGCTGCTACTGCAACCGTAGCAACACTTACTGCTGAAAATGCTGAGTTTGCTAAGACTGTACGTAAACTAAAGTGGCAGTATAACACTCTTGTTAAGAAATACAATGTTGGAAAGCCAAAGGCTCAAAAGCTTGCATTCATCAAGTAACAAGTGATAAAATTGTAAAGGGGAGGGCTAAAATCCTCCCCTTTGCTATCATCAAAATACTAAAAAGGGAGTTAGAATAGATGTCCATAGGAATCGTCTATTTCTCCAACTATTCTGGAAACACTGAAAAGTTGGTGGAGCGACTAGGTCTGGGTGGTACCAGAATTCCTATTAGCTGGGATGCTAATAATCCCACCATTGTTTCTAGTGAGTACGTTCTGATAGTACCCACCTATGGTGGAGGCAGTGAGAAGTCTGCTATCCCAAAGCAAGTTCGTAGCTTTTTAAATATCGAACAGAACAGGAGCCTTCTACGTGGAGTAGTTGGAACTGGCAATACAAATTTTGGAGAGCATTACTGCAAGGCAGCATATATGATCTCAGAAAAAACAGGTGTGCCCATTATTGCAAAGATAGAAATCTTTGGAACTAATGAGGATATTAATATAATAAGGGAGAGGTTGGAACTACTGTATGGATAACTACAGCTACCATGAGCTAAATGCTATGCTCAATCTATATGATGCAAATGGCAAAATTCAATTTGATAAGGATAAGGCTGCTGCTAAAGCATACTTCCTGGATCACGTAAACCAGAATACTGTGTTTTTTCATAGTCTAGAAGAGAAGCTAGAGTATCTAGTTGAAAACGAATACTACGATGCTAATGTTCTAGACATGTATAGCTTTGAGACAATCAAGGACCTATTCAAGCACACTTATTCTTATAAGTTCCGTTTCCCAACTTTTGTCGGAGCATACAAGTTCTACACTAGCTATGCCCTAAAGACTTTTGACGGTGAGCGTTATTTGGAACGATTTGAAGATCGTGTTGTAATGAATGCTCTTATGCTTGCACGAGGTGACGCAGACCTAGCCAAGAGCCTTATTGACGAAATTATTACTGGTCGCTTCCAACCAGCTACTCCAACCTTCCTAAATGCAGGTAAGAAGCAGCGTGGAGAGTTTGTATCTTGCTTCCTATTGCGTGTTGAGGATAACATGGAGTCAATTGCTCGTGCCGTAGCATCATCGCTTCAGCTCTCTAAACGTGGTGGAGGGGTAGGTCTTAACCTAACAAACGTACGTGAGCATGGAGCACCAATTAAGAAGATTGAGAATCAGTCTTCAGGAATCATCCCAGTCATGAAGATGCTAGAAGACAGCTTCTCTTACGCTAACCAGCTGGGTGCTCGTCAGGGTGCTGGTGCGGTTTACCTAAACGCTCACCACCCAGACATCATGCGATTCCTTGACACCAAGCGTGAAAACGCTGACGAGAAGATTCGTATCAAGACTCTGAGCCTTGGTGTAGTGATTCCAGATATCACTATTGAGCTTGCTAGAAATAATGATGACATGTACCTATTCTCGCCATATGATGTTGAGCGTCTGTATGGCAAGCCTATGAGTGATATTTCTATTACAGATATGTACCAGACTCTTGTAGACGATGGCAGGGTACGCAAGTCCAAGATCAAGGCTCGTGAGCTGTTTGAAAGAATTGCAGAGCTACAGTTTGAGTCAGGGTATCCATACATTGTATACGAAGACACTGTAAATAATGCAAACCCAATTGACGGTCGCATTAATATGTCTAACCTATGTTCTGAGATTCTTCAGGTAAATACTCCTACTACATATAACAACGATATGTCGTACAAGGAGATTGGTAAGGATATCTCATGTAACCTAGGATCACTAAACATTGCTATGGCTATGCAGTCACCAGACTTTGGTAAGACTATTGAGACTGCAATTCGTGCTCTTACATCAGTATCTGAGCAGTCATATATTGATTCTGTTATGTCTGTAGCTGAGGGTAACCGTAAGTCACGTGCAATTGGTCTTGGTCAGATGAACCTGCACGGCTACTTTGGAAAAGAGAGGATGTTCTATGGCGATGAAGAGTCAATTGACTTCACCAACATCTACTTCTACACCGTGCTATTCCACGCTCTAAGGGCAAGCAATAAGCTAGCAATTGAGACTCAGTCTCCATTTGAGGGTTTTGAGAATAGCAAGTATGCCAGTGGTGAGTTCTTTGTTAAGTACATTAGCCAAGAGTGGAAGCCAAAGACTGAGAAGGTTGCAAAGATATTTGCAGATGCTGGTATTTCTATTCCTACACAGGATGATTGGAAGAACCTTGCACAAAGCGTAATGCAGCACGGTATCTACAACCAGAACCTGCAGGCAGTGCCACCAACTGGATCTATTTCATATATTAACAACAGCACTAGCTCAATTCACCCTATTGCAGCTCAGATTGAAATTCGTAAAGAAGGAAAGCTAGGTCGTGTTTACTACCCAGCTCCATTCCTAACAAATGATAATCGTGAGTATTTCCAGGATGCCTATGAGATTGGTCCTGAGAAGATCATTGATGTCTACGCAGCTGCAACTCAGCACGTAGACCAGGGTCTATCACTAACCCTGTTCTTCAAGGACACCGCCACCACTCGTGATGTCAACCGTGCGCAAATATACGCATGGAAGAAGGGTATTAAGACTATCTATTACATTCGTATTAGACAGAACGCACTAGAAGGAACAGAAATGGAGGGATGTGTATCATGTCAGCTATAACAAGACCTATCAACTGGAATAAGGTTGAGGATCCTATTGACCTAGACGTATGGAATCGTCTTACAGCCAACTTTTGGCTCCCTGAGAAGGTCCCAATCTCTAATGACCTACAGTCTTGGTCTACATTACGTGACCACGAGAAGCTACTGACTGTGAGGGTATTTACTGGTTTGACCATGCTGGATACAATCCAGGGTACAGTGGGTGCAATGAGCCTAATGCCTGATGCTATTACTCAGCATGAGGAAGCAGTAATTACTAACATTGCATTTATGGAATCAGTTCATGCCAAGAGCTACTCTAGTGTATTCTCTACACTTATTTCTACACAAGAGATTGAGGATGCATTCCGCTGGTCTGAAGATAACCCATATCTACAGAAGAAGGCACAGATTGTTCTGGAACGATACCATGGTGATGATCCACTGAAGCGTAAGGTTGCCTCTACACTGCTAGAATCATTCCTATTCTATTCAGGTTTCTATCTGCCAATGTATTGGTCAAGCCGTGCTAAGCTTACTAACACTGCTGACTTGATTCGCTTGATCATTCGTGATGAAGCCATCCATGGCTATTACATTGGATATAAGTTCCAGCAGGCATATAGCAAGCTTGATTGGAATGCTCAGAATGAGATTAGGGACTACACCTATCGTCTTTTGATGGACCTATACGACAATGAGATTAAGTACACCGCAGACCTGTATGACGAGATTGGTCTGACTGAGGATGTCAAGAAGTTCTTGCACTACAACGCCAACAAGGCTCTGATGAACCTGGGATTTGACCCATTGTTCCCAAGAGAGGTTTGCGATGTAAATCCTGCAATTCTATCTGCACTATCTCCGAATTCGGATGAGAACCACGACTTCTTCTCTGGCTCTGGCTCAAGCTATGTTATTGCAAAGCATGAGGCAACCACAGATGATGACTGGGAATTTTAATAGTTAAAAATCTGAGAGGGGTAGCTACGGCTGCCCCTCTTTTTTTAAATAATGCTATAATTATATTGTTAGTCTGACCCCAGCTAACATCGGAGTGGTAGCATTAATCGTAAAGTAGGACGATCAGTTTTCGCTGTCTTGCTAGCCTTTCTTCCAATTTTCTTTGTAACTCCTGCCCATGCAGAAGATATGACACTGGAAGAGGCTCAGGCAGCTCTAGTAGTCGCACGTCAAAATCTAGAAGCTGCGTCAGCATCAAAGGCTGTGGCAGATGAGGCTGTGCTTTCGGCATCTGCTGAGGTAGAGAGAACGTTGTCAGAGCGTAATGCTACTGCTACAACAATATCTGGAACATCATCTACAACTACATCTAACGTAGTTCAAAACGGTACATTTGATAATGCATCTGCCTGGTCAGGCATCGCTATGTATGATCCATCTATGTTCAATAACTATTCTGCAGCTGTAGTTAAGGATGGAATCCTTATTGGCTCATACTCATCTGGCAACTTTTACTTGCAAACTGGAACATTCGCTTCCCCTACTCGCACAGTTTCTTTTGCAGTAGACGTTTGGAATAACAATAATCAAAGAAATGACTCTGCTTATGACTACTACCGCATTGAGTTTAGAACATATGATGCTGCTGGAAATCGCTTAAATTATTTTAACTTCCAGTATGGTGGTGCTTTCCATGATTGGGTCACACGTGGTGCTACATATAATCTATCTGCAGACGCAGTTCGTTGGGACATTGGGTTCCGCCTAGCTGATGGTGGATACTGGAATGGTAACTATGGACCAGCAATTGACAACGTAAAGCTTTTTGCTACAATGACAACATCTACTCCAGATGTGATTGACTACGATGATGAAAAAGAGCAGGCATATCAGGATGCAACAGTATCACTAAGTCAAGCTATATATGCTCAAAATGAAGCACAAGCTAATTTAACAGCAGCAGTTGCAGAAGTAGAAAGACTTGAGGCACTAGTTGCTTCTTTAACACCAGCAACTCCACCTTGGTGGCAAGTAGAGTGGTGGGAGAATAGCCCAGTAACAATTGCTATTATGAACGATGGTTTAGTATTTTCAAGCATTCAGGCATGGTATGGCGATCCTCAAAATACTTGTGGGTATGATGTTACTAGCTCACTATCACCTTTGATTGTTGGCTATTCCTCAGCTAGCTTTGTTGTAAGCAATGACTTGTTTGGAGATCCATGTCCAGGCACGGTTAAGGTTCTTAGGTTTGCAGCTAGCATTTCTCAGGTAGTTTCTGAGTCTCCAACTACTATCCCTACTCCTGAACCTACGGAATCACCATCGCTATCGCCCACAGTAGAGCCAACCCCAGAGCCCACACAGACGACATTACCACCACAGCCAGAACCCACTCCAGAACCAACCACAACACCTTCACCTGAGCCTACCCCTGAGCCTTCAGCACAACCTGCACCACAACCAAGCCCATCACCAGAACCGCAGCCAGAAACATCGCCCAGTCCACAGCCCTCCCCAGAGCCTTCTCCAAGCCAACCAGAAGTAGAGCCAACGCCCACTCCTTCTCCAGAGCCTTCTCAGACACCAACTGTAGAGCCAGTCCCAACAGACAAACCAACAGAAAAACCAGCAGAATTAACTCCAACACCAGAGCCTTCCCCTTCCATCAAACCTACTCCTAGTGTACCAGAAAAGGAACCTGAAGTAGTCAAAGAAGAGGTAGTAATTAATAAAGAGACGGTAATTGAAAATATTGATTCTATTGATCCAGCTGATCTATCTGAGGCTGAGGCTGCACAGCTTGTTGAGGTTGCAAACGAAATCTTTGCAACAGCTGAACCAGGGTCTCCAGAATATAGCCAAGCACTTGAAGCATTGGCCATAGCAGCCGAAGCTGACGATGCTGAGCTACCAGAAGAATTAGCAGCTATACCACTAGTTGGTGATATAGCTGGAGCTGCATTGGAAGTATTTAACAATGTAGGAAACATTGGTGCAGACATGTCACCCCAAGTCCGTGAAAAGGCTGAAAAGACTGTTATTGCATCAGTAATCGCTGCTCAGGCAGCAATTGCAGCTGTTGCTACAGCAAGCTCTGTTGCAACATCAACTAGGAGGATATAAATGAAGAAATTCATAAAAGATATGCTAGAACAGGCATGGACCCTTCTGGGTATGTTTGTGGCCTGGGTAGTGCTAGAGGGAAGTGCCAAAGAAATTGTAGGATACTGCATTCTTGGAACCCTTGGCCTATGGGCTATTACATATCCATTAAGAAACCCAAAAGAAAGTGAGGAATAAAATGGAAGACGAACTAGGAGTAGCAGGTGGCTGGGCCACTATGAAAAATGTACTCATGAGAATTCTTGCAGTGTTTGCTGCATCAGGACTAAGCGTCCTTGGTGCTGGTGCTGTTGTAGGAATTGACCTATTGTCAGCTGTATTTATGGCTGGTATTCTAGGTGTTGCCACCGTTGTAGAACGTTTGGCACGTGCCTTCCTTGATGACGGTAAGTTGACTATGGACGAGATCAACGAAGCGTTCTCTAAGGTAGACAAAAACTCAAAGTAAATATTGACAACCCTTCCTGATGGTGTATAATAGATATGTCATTGGGAAGGGTTTCCCATTTGTATAGATGTGGAGATATTATGGATCAGCCAGGATTCTGGGGAGATAACACTTTTGATAAGAACAAAAAGCCTCAAAAGTTTTTTGAGCGTTATTTAAATAATGATTTGGAATATGCAGCTGAGCGACTAAAAGTTGAGTACGCAAGAATTGCTAACGGTGAAATGTGGGGCATTCAGCCACATAGTGATGAACTTGATATCTTTACCTACTCAAGGTCTTACTCTACTCAAAAGTCTCGTGAGTATAATGCATTTCAGATGTACTATCCATTCATGCATGAGCTTTTCTCAGCAGTTGTAGATATGACACGTGAAGCCTGTGAGTATTACGAAATTGACTACAACTCTGAACAGTGGATGGCACAAGCCTGGTTTAACATTAATAGTAGGGCAAAGGGTGCTAAGCTAGAGTGGCACGACCACCTAGATCCAGATATCAGGGTCCCTGCATTCCATGGCTACTATTCTGTAAATGCTGAGCCATCAGAGACTCACTATATGGTTAATGATGAAGTAAAAATTAATTCAAATAAAAACAATAGGGCAGTTTTGTCTATGGTTGGCTTCCAGCATGCAATGGCACCATGGGAGTGGGAAGGCGAAAGAATTACAATTGCATACGACATTATGCCACTTCGCATAATGAAGCAAGAGGCATTTCTTTCAGCAGAGCTACAGCCTCATGAGCGATTCTGGGAGCAGCACTATTTCCCACTACCTAAAATTTATTAATTGCTTGACAATTTGAATTGCTTGGGGTAAAATTAATTCATGGAAAAAGAAACAGAGTATCTAGATTGGCTAGAGCTTGGCATTACTAACGGATGGATCTCAGAACCATTCTGTCACACTCATGAGGGAGATCCCTACATGACTGAAGAAGAAGAAAAAGAATGGGAAGACGGTGGAGATCCATGCCTTCCTGTAGTAAAATTACTTAATAACTAATATAGAAAGAATATAAATGCTAAAGAAACTAAGTGTAGTTGCAGTATCACTTCTTGCCATTGTTGGAGTTACTCCAGCACAGGCAAACACTGTTGAGTCAATCGTTATTATTGATTCAAACTTTGATGAGTCTACTGTTACTGGAGACTTTCTTGAGGTATGCCTAGTGCCAGGATCGTGTGCTAGCCTAACACCAAAGCTATCGTCTCAGTATAAGACCTACAACCATGGAACTATTATGGCAAATATTGCACGTAGTAATAATCCATCAGCAAAGCTTATTCTGATTAATGCTGCATCACCAACTAGTAATGTTAATGCTGTTAGTCTAGAGACTGCCCTAGATTGGGTAATCGCTAATCAAGCACAGTATAACATTAAGTCAGTTTCATTCTCTGCGAATGCTGGTAGTGGATCAAAGTGTTCGCCATCAGCTTCAGGAGTAAGCGTTGCTACTCTACATGCAGATATTGTTTCTGATGTAAAGGCATTGGCTTCTGTAGGAACCAGGGTATATGCATCATCAGGTAACTACACGTCTGGCGACAACATTGACTACCCTGCATGCATCTCTGATGTTGTTGCAGTTGGTGCATCAACCTTCCGTGGTAGCCAGCTAAAGTCAGACATCGTGCTGAACCTTCCAGTATTCTCTAGTCCAAATCTAAAGTCTAGCTTGAAGTCTCTTCAGGATTCTGCTACAATTGATCTTGTTAGCCTATATGTAGTAAAGGTTGGCAACACTACATCAGTTGCAACCGTTACTGCTGCAGCAACAAAGCAGTAACAAAAGCTGGGGAAACCCAGCACCTTCCTCACTAGCTCAACGGCAGAGCGTTCGACTGTTAATCGAATGGTTCGTGGTTCGAATCCACGGTGGGGAGCTAATGGTTCCACTTGCACCACTCCTGGGTATGGGATAAAAGCAAGTAATGGATAGATAGTGTAATTGGCAACACGGCGTTGATCAGCCAGTTGGGAGTTCGAATCTCCCTCTATCCACAAACACATTGACGACGGTTGATGTGGAGTATGGCCGAATAATTCCCAGAGTCAAATGGGGGGAATAAGGCAACTTGGGGACTAGCGTCCAAGCTTAGCAAGCTAAACTGAGGGTGTGCTCAAAAGCGGATCTTACTGGACCGTATTGACTAGGCACTGGTGGTAAAAGGCAATCCACCTACTCACTCTCCCAGCAATGGGAGATCCTGGCTCCGTAGCTCAGTTGGTTAGAGCACCACCCTGTCACGGTGGGGGTCGTGGGTTCAAGTCCCATCGGAGTCGCTCTTTGTATGTTATCTGAACATAAGTACAAAGATCGTGTAATTGAAATTGCATGTTCCAGCGGTATGGTTGAGGAGTTCAGCCAACAGATCATGCGTCTAGGCGAGAACTTAGATTACACAGCCATCAGCACTTGCGTGGATGGCACACGGTCCGTTGGAGTAGTGGTTATCTCGTCTCCCTTTCACGGAGAAGAACATGGGTTCGAATCCCATACGGACTGCTATAATAGATACATGCTTCCTTAGCTCAGTTGGCCAGAGCAATCGCCTTGTAAGCGATAGGTCGTCAGTTCGAACCTGACAGGGAGCTCCAAACAAGAAAGGTCAATATGGTACAGGAGATATTCCCAGTAGTGGGAGATCACGATGTTGACATTTGGTACAAGGTACTTGATCCAGACTTTATTGACATATCTTACAAATCAAGAGCATCTGCTCGCTGGCTATCCTATCAGGCAGTTCTGTCTAGCAAGTATGGTAACAGCATTATCAAGCCATTGAATTGGTATGCTGCAAATATTATTGCCCCACCTAGACTGATCTCAATTAAGGATAATGTAGTAACACTAAGGCAGCACACGCATGCCGATATATACCTTCTTCAAAAAAAGTTTCCACATGAAGAAGAGTTTTATAATGTTGATAGGCCATGGATTAGACAATACTATCAAACACATTTTTCTTCTGAGATTCCAGACACATGCTTCCCATATATCTATAGGTTCTACACCCCATGGTTTATAGATGCAGACGTTGAGATTACCTACAGACAGCCAGATGCTGGTTCAGCATTTCACATCTATCAGGTAAAGGATTTCTGGTTCGCTCCAGCAAAAACAGATAAGCATGTAAAGCCACATTTTGTGCCATTTAGTTTTAAGAAGATTGGCCCACATATGGAAGACGCTGACTTTGGTGTTATCAAAATGCCTGAGCCAATGTATGACATAGTATTTGAGGCTAATGATATAATTATAGAACAGATTAAGGAATTCTATGAGCAACAACATAATTAAGTTTTATCCATTTAACGATCAAACTCCAGACTTTTCACCAGAACCAAAGCCAGCTGCTAGGTTTGTACCAGAATGGTATAAGGCTCAGCCAGGTAGTGTTAATGATGAAGCTATGCTTCCACATGGCTTTGCCACATCAACTATTAAGAGATGCATGCCAATCTTTGATGCTATGACTGCAGGCTATATCCTTGGTGCACCATGCGATATTTATCTAGATGCTACAGACCCAAATCAGCTTAGCTGGTCTATTCCTATTCAGCTAAAGCATTTGCAGCAGGATCTATTCTCATTCCACTCTGCTGAGCAGTATTCCAACTACCCAATTGATCCAGATATGTATCACAAGCAGTTGCTTAGAATCATGCCAACTTGGGCTGCCAAGACTCCAGAGGGCTATAGCACACTATACATGAACCCATTCCATGCAGACAACTCACCTCTATGGGCTTTTAGTGGTATTGTAGACACTGATACCTTTATTACTGATGGACATCTGTCGTTCCTTGTAAGGAAAGACTTCAAGGGTGTAATCAAGCAGGGAACCCCTCTGGCACAGCTAATTCCATTTAAGCGTGAGGGCTGGGAGATGGAGCTAGCCACACCAGATGAGTCAAAGACTGAGTTTACTAAGCAGCGTCATAAGCTTCGTAGCACATTCCTAAATGGATATAAGAATAAGTTTAGGTCTAAGAAGGAGTACAAGTAGTGTCTGACTTCTTGGAAATTAAGTTTGTCCCTACTAGGAAAAACGACGACGGCATGCTGGTACCACCAGAACCAGCAATTAGGCATGTGCCAGAGTGGTACAAGAGCCTAGCAAAGCATGACAAGTCAAATAGTGAAAAGACCCTACATCCTGTTAATCATATTGGAACTGATGGTGCTGTTGTTGCAACTAAGCAGTGTCCGCCATTTCTAGATGCGATGACTGCTGGATATCACTTTGTTCTTGAGGATGACCTGCATGTAGACATTGATGATAATGGTAAGCCAGTGCTTTGGTGGAAGGGTGATCTAATGATCTTAGACCAGAGACCAACTATTGAGCTTCCAGTTCCAAATAATTGCCATCCAATTCATTATGGATTTAAGATGAACTGGTACTATGAAACACCACCAGGATACTCTGTATTAATTACTCACCCAATGAATAGGTACGACCTTCCATTTATTGTGCAATCAGGTATTGTTGAGTCTGACATATGGGGACTTCCTGTATTTGTTGCATTCTTTTTAAATAGAAATTTCCGTGGAGTAATTCCAAAGGGCACTCCAATTTTTCAAATGATTCCATTTAAAAGAGACAACTGGGAGATGGTTGTGGATAACTCAGAAGAAGAGCTAGAGCGACATGACTTTGCTGCAGAAAAGAGACGTACCAAGATCCATGGATACTACAAGTGGTTTGCCTGGAGGAAGAAGGTATTTAGGGTGAAGGGTAAAAAGAATGCCTGATATTATTCATGCTATGATTTATTCTTATAAGAATAAGAATCTACCTAACATCGTTGAGTCTTTAATCAATAATACTACGAACAAGGATAGACTTAGGGTAACCGTTTATGAGCAGCACCCTATTGACCATAGAGAAAAAATTGAGTCTATTGGAAATGTTGGGTATGAGCATATTTTTTGGGATCACCAGCATGGCCCAACTAGCTATAAGCAGGACTCTATAAACCTACGAGGTGAGACTTACCAGCTGTTAATGTCAGATGATATTATCCTAGAGTCTGGATGGGACGAAAAGTGTATAGCTCTAGTTGATGAAACAGAGAACCTAGTTATATCTGGAAAAGGTATTCCAAAGATATCAAAGCATGATAAGTATTTCCTAAGGAATGACTCACTATACTCTCCATCCTTTCAGAGAAGCAACTACATTGATCGTAACTTTATATTCTCAACTAGGGAAGTCTTCAGGTCAGTACAATATCCAGATAATATTAAGTACTTTGGTGAGGAAGAGCTTTACTCTATAAGCCTATTTTGCTCTGGGGTAGATGTTTGGTCAGCTCCTAGTTCAATGTATATTGATCTTAAGTCTAGAACACTTGAGAACCTTTATGTTCCATTTTCTTTGGAGCATAATTATAATGATTTTGTAGCAATCTTTAATGGGGAAAAAGATGTTCCATATAGCTCTAGAACGCTAGATGACTTTAAGAGCTTTCATGGCCTAGGAGACACAAAGCTTTCCCCATTGTTTTATCCAAACAACGATGTTCTATATGATCCAAATGAACTTGTTTTTCAGGATATTGGTGGTCAGAGATTTATTGACAACGTAAAGGCGATATACTAGTATAGGAGGAAAAAATGTCACACAGAATTCACATCATTAATGATTTTATTACACCTGAGGAAGCTCAGATTCTCATTGATGAACAGCTGCACCCATCAGAAATGAACCCATATCCAGAGTACTACCAGAAGCGTTTTGGTGGCACTGCATTCCCATACAACAAGAAGGTTATGGATATTTTGATTAAGTATGGACACAAGTCAAATGATGTCCATAAAGAGCAGAATGGTTTTTTTAATCCAATCTATGTCTTTAAGGCATTTGGCTCTCACTGGCAAGCAGGCAGCGTTGGCGGTCTACATGTTGATGCACAAGACCCAGAGCCATTCATTGAGTGGAGTACCATAATTTACCTGAATGACCCTTCAGAATATGAGGGTGGAGTTATCTATTTCCCAAACCAGGAGTTTGAGTATAAGCCTCGCAAGTATTCTGCGGTATTCTTCCCAAGTGCTGGATCAGAATACGTACACGGCATTACTACTGTAACGAGTGGACATAGACACACGGCACTATACATGCACACAAGCCTACCAGAACACGCAGACCCAGATTTCCACACAGAAGAAGAGAGGTCTTGGTGGAGGGCTGGACAACACCCAAATACCAAGAAGTAGCGTATGTCTAAAAGTTATGTTCCAAATGAGGATGCCCTAGAGTTTAAGAAGAGGCACGGAGTAGATATAGAGGAGCACTTAGCGCATGCTGAGGAAACCCTAGAGTTTGCTAGAAGTCTTGGCTTTAACCTAGGGCAAACCCCTCCTGGAAAAGTAGCTCACTCTAACCTTCCACCATTTGGACTGTATCATGCTAAACGTAATGTGCATAAGATAAACAAGACTATTGAAGAGCTTTATGTTGCAAATGTTCATGGACTTCGTTCTGACGAATTTTTTAAGCATGAGGATATGGACCAAATGCACACGCTGTTTGCTGGATGCTCAATGACATTTGGTGATGGAGTTCCACTTGATGCACTCTGGGCACATAAACTTTACACTACTCTAAATGATATGGGGGTGGCGGATGGATACTTTAACGTTGCTCAAAATGGTGCTAGTTCTATAGAGGTGTTATTACAAACATATAACTATATCTATAACTTTGGCATGCCGTCTAAGATATTTATTATGCTGCCAGATATGAGACGTGATCTAGATGATGATAGAGTTGGCAATAAGATAGTTGCAAATAACATATTTGTCTCTATGTATAACGGATTGGTAAAGCTGTGCAATGCATATGGAGCTAAGTTATATGCATTCTCGTGGGATATGGAAGTTAGAGAGGACTCTACTAGCCAAGATATTAGGAGGGATCTTGATAGATTCTTTGTGTTTACTGATAAGCAAAAGATGTACCACATGTATCAGTTTGAAAGAGAAAATCAGGGTCATGAATATAAAGAGATAATGCTTGATGGACTAGACTTAGTACACCCAGGTATTGCAGAGCAAGATTTTTACTTTAGTTTTATACTTGGTAAGTATTTGGAGGAAATAAATGTTTGATCCAAAGTTAGATGTCCCAATGGAAATTAATGCAGAATATGCATATAGTGATAAAGATATCCACCAAAAGCTAAAGTCTAAAGAATTTTTCTTACCATTTGCTAAAAGAGTTAAGAAGCTAGGGCTAAAGAATGACGGCAAAGCAATAGTTAAATTTGCAAAATGTTTTGGACTAGCTAACTATAGCTTAGCATCAGTGGAGCTAAAATCTAAGGTACCACTGGAAGAGTTCTATAAGCTTAATAGTTATAATTTCCGTTCTGATGAATTTACAGATGTTCACGATGGAAAGCACATACTGTTTGCTGGCTGTAGCGTAACATTTGGAGACTCTTTACCAATAGAGCATCTTTGGGCATATAAGCTTTATAATAAGATAGCTAGTAAAGAAAAAACATCTGGCTTTTTTAATATTGGAAACCCAGGATCAGATGCATTTCAAATTCTCTTGGGCATAAAGGAATATATACAAAAGTTTGGTATGCCAGATGTAATTTTTGTAAATTTGCCAGATCTAGACAGATCATTCTTTGATGAAACTAAGTCTAGGTCAGCATCATCTACGCCAGTTTTTACTGTGTCTAAACTTCTTGAGTTTGCATACGAGGACTTTATTGAGATTTGCAAGCTGACTGGAACAAAGATTTATCTGTTTTCTTGGGATCGTCAAGTTCAGCTTGAAAGCAATGGCTCCAAAAAATTTGAGCATGACTTTAGAGTTATTGTAGATAGGTTCTATCGTTTTTCTCAAGATGATCTAGATAACCACATGTATGAGCTATCTGAGAGATTTAAGGATAGTCCAGAATACTCAATAGTATTTAAGGCACTTGACAACTCTCATCCAGGAATTGGACCTAATGACTTTTGGTTCAATTATATGTATAATATATATAGTAAAGAGGTGTATGGTGATTAAAAAAATTAAGTTTCTTATTTGGAAGTTCAAGCATCGTAAAGATTTAAAGCAGAGAAAGTTTATTTATTAATGAAGATTTTAGGCTTCAATGAAACGTCTCATGATGCAGCATTGGCAGTAATTGAAAACGGAGAAATCCTATTTGCTGGACATGCTGAAAGGTATAGCAAGATAAAGAATGATTGGTATACGAATGATGAGCTATGGGATAGCGCACTTGCCTATGGTAACCCAGATGCGATTGCATACTATGAAAAGCCAAGACTGAAGAAGCTAAGGCTATTGCTAAATGGTGGTGCAGCTAACTGGAAGCCAACTCATCGCTACGACAAAGCATACCAGCATCATTATACACATGCTGCAGCTGGGTACTACACTTCTCCATTTAATGATGCAGTAATAGTTGTGCTTGATGCAATTGGTGAGTTCACTACTTCTAGTATTTGGATTGGTGACGGTGATGAGATCAAGCCATACAAGAGTTGGAAATATCCGTTTAGCTATGGACTATTCTACTCTGCCTTCACTCAGCTAATTGGTCTGAAGCCAAATGAAGAAGAATATATTATGATGGGGATGGCTGCCTATGGCAACCCAGAAATATATTTTGATAAGGTGTCTGAGTATTTCCCAGCTGTATATCAGCAGAAGTACAACTTTCACAAGGGTATTTATGACTGGGGTACTGAGATAAGCGATGAGGATAAATTTCATATTGCAGCTGCCGTACAAAAGGTATATGAAGATAGGCTATGGGACTTCATGTATATTGCACGTCAAGAGCTAACAAGCCGTAACCTGGTGTTTATGGGTGGCTGTGCACTAAATAGCAAAGCTAATACAATGCTATGGGAAATCTTCCCTAATGTTTGGATTATGCCAAACCCAGGCGATGCTGGAAGCTCTTTAGGGGCTGCTGCAGCATTGTATGGCAAACACTTAAATTGGCAAGGACCATACCTAGGTCACGATCTTGGTGGAGAATATCCAGTAGATGCTATCTTTAATGAGATTATGACTAATAAGATTGCAGCAGTAGCAACTGGAAGGGCTGAGTTTGGCCCAAGAGCTTTAGGAAACAGGAGTATTCTTGCTGACCCAAGAGATCCAGACATTAAGAATAAGGTTAATAGAATCAAGAAGCGTGAACTATTCAGGCCATTTGCACCAGTTGTAATGGCAGAGCATGCATCAGAGTGGTTTGATATGGACTATGAGTCACCTTACATGCAGTATACTCCAAAGTGTCTTAAACCAGAGCTAATCCCTTCGGTAGTGCATGCTGATGGAACTTCCAGGGTACAGACAGTGACTAGAGAACAGCATAAAGGGCTATACGATTTGCTAAAAAAGTTCTACGATGAAACTGGTGTTCCTATCCTACTAAACACAAGTCTCAACATTAAGGGGCAACCATTGCTTAATGATGAGCGTGATATAATTGAGTGGGAACAGACATACAATACAAAGATAGTGAGGTAAGTATGAGCTTAGATTTTGAGGTGTTAGACCTAGGACTTGTTTATTACAAGAACATGATTCCAAATTCTGGGTATATTGTTGATCTAGTTAAGAGGCTTAATGATCGCTTTGAGGCTAATGAGCATGGTGATGCATTCACAGCAGTCCGTGGTTGGGAGGCTTGGAAAGACGAACACATGGAGAAGCCATTTAACTACAAGTTTTACATTTATCGTCATAACGAAATATCTGATTCTGACTTCTATAGGAATGATCTGATTCAAATTGCAGATGCCCTATATGGTTCTCTTGACCGTGCTTTTGAGCATTACGTATCGCTATATCCATGGGCAAGAGCTTCCGTAAAGTCAGAAGAGCCACAGGATGGCATTCTACGGTATGAGTCAGATGGTGGACATCTACCAGCCCACCAAGATCTGGGCATCAGCAGTAGGCTAATTTCTACAGTATCATATCTTAATGACGACTATGAGGGTGGAGAGATTCAGTTTAGGCAGTCAAATGTTACAATCAGTCCTGAGGCTGGAAGCATTGTATTCTTCCCATCAAACTTCTTGTACATTCATGAGGTAATGCCAATTAAGTCTGGCACTAGATACTCTATGCCACACTGGTACCACCACCTAAAGAATCCGAGAATGTCAGATGGAACAGAGTAGCATTGACGAGGTAGTCAATAAGCTAAGGGACGATATTACCAATGGAGTTCCAGACTATGACTTCTATCAGTATGAAGAGCTTCATCATGTTTCATTTCCTCATCACATGCTGAGAGCTGAGCTAAATAATTTTATCAAGCTTGGCATGGACCATCCTGGGAGAGGCTGGTATAGCCTGAACTCTCAAGGCTTCAGGTCTGATGAGTTTACGACTGAGCATGATGGTAAGCATATTCTTTTTGCTGGATGCTCTCATACATTTGGGCAGGGTGTGCCACTAGAAGATCTATGGGCCAAAAAGGTCTATGATGCAATTTCACAAAACGAAAAGACATCTGGATTTTTCAATGTTAGCTTTATAGGTGCTACATATATACAGATTGTCATGCAGCTATTTAGGTATTTCAAAAAATACGGTGACCCAGATGTAATATTTGTAAACCTGCCAGATGCCTATAGAGAGTTTTCTCTAGCACTTAGGTATCAGTTTCTAAAGGGTGGAGCAAATGAGATAACCGTAAGTGACTCTGGATGGCAAGAGCATCTGAATACTGACTATATAAACATAATTTCAATTATGCAGTTTAAATATTTGGAGCAGTATTGTAAAGATCACAATATAAAGCTTTACCTATTTTCAACAACCGCTAATCCAAATGAAGACAAACGTGACTGGGGCCGTATTTATGAAATAGACCCACGGAATCACATACCAGGATTTTTACCATTCACTAATAGCGAATGCTATGAGCATGTGTTTAGGTATCAAAAGTCTCACAAGGATAGCACATTTAAAGACTTCCTGTTAAGGGCTGTAGACGATGAACACTTCGGAGCAGCATTTCATGATTTTTGGTATAATTTTATATACAATAGGTATCTTAAGGATACATTAGGAGAAAAGAATGGCTAAATACCAATATCCAATTGACGGAATTCCAGGAAAAGCTTGGAAAGTCAAGAGCAAAATGGGTTGGAGAATCCACCCAGTAAAGAATGAAAAGAAGCACCACAATGGTACTGATATTATTCCTGGTAGCGCAAAGGGACCAGTTTATATTGAGGCAGCATTCCCAGGTAAGGTAATGTATGCTGGACCATCAAAGCAGAAGAAGTCTAATGGTGAGCCAGACGGTTTTGGCTACTATGTAAAGATTGCATCGCTAATTGATGGTGAGTGGTATAGCCACTTGTATGCACATCTTGAGAAGGGTTCTCTGCAGGTTAAGGCTGGAGATAAGGTTGAGGCTGGAAAGGTCCTTGGTAAGATGGGAACTTCTGGCATGTCAACTGGTGTCCACCTGCACTGGGAGATCTGGAAGGGCAAGGAGCATGGCTGGTCTGCTGATGGTAAGGGCTTTGTTGAGCCAATTGAATTTACTAAGGCACTGATTCAGGCTGAAAAGGCTAAGGGATTTGCTAAACAAGCTACTCCAGAGGATGCGCCTGTTGCTGACGATGGCGTTAAGGAGCCTAAGCCTGCTGCTAAGAAGGCAGTACCTGCTAAACCGTCCGTCAAGCCAGCTGCAAAGCCTGCAGCAAAGGCACCAACAAAGAAGAAGTAGTATGGCTACATATGAATATAAGTGCAAGTCATGTGATGCCTCTATAACAATTTCTAGAGGTATCGCTGACAAGGAAGAAATTCCTAAATGTCTTGCTTGTAATACTGACTATAGTAGGGTATACTCTTCTATAGGAGTTACCTTCAATGGTGGAGGGTTTTACAGCACAGACAAAGGAAAGTAATGCAGGTAGTTAAAGATCAACAAGAATGGACTCTTACAGCAATTGATCGTTGTGATGCCAGTTGTTCAGCACAAGCCTATGTACGTGTAGTTGGTGTGAGTGGAGAATTACTTTTCTGCTCACACCACTATAACAAGATTATCAATAATGCAGTTGGCTATGCTAACCTAGAAAAGTTTGCATATCAAATTATTGATGAGCGTGAGCGTCTTATTGAGAATAGGCTTGTTGGAGAAAACTAATGACAGAGAATGATCCAGTAACACACATGATCTTAAACGGTGTTGTAGAACCTGCAGGCATAGACCTGGAGACTGGTGAGATGCTATATACTTTCACTGAAAAGCTAGCCCAGTTCTCACCACCACTGCATAAGAATTTACTCAACTACGTCCATAAAGAGATTATGTATCTCTGGGAAAATGGATTTGTAGAAATGGATGTTACAAGCTCTAATCCAACAGTAAGGCTTACAGAGAAGGCACTTGATAGTGCTAAGATTAACGAACTGCCAGCAGAGCAGCTTAGAAACTTGAAAGAAATTATTAGACTGTCTCAGCAAGAAGACTAGTATAATAGTATAGGTGATTCAGTGGATTTTTTTATTGGCTCTATGGCAACACTTGTTATCTGGGTGATTGCGGTTAGAACCCTGCAAAAAAATTATGATAGAAACAGTCTGCTGAAGGTATTCTGGAGCCAGAGCAGGTCCTATGAGTTAATTAAGTCTGCAATTGATTTAGCTGAGAATGGCATTCCACCGAAAAAGCTGGTATCTCAGGCTAGCAAGCTTTATGACAAAACACATATAAGAATTATCATTTTTAATGATAGCGCATACTGGATCAAAGACAACGTATTCTATACTGCAGAAGTAGTTGATGGAAACGTTGACGAAGCATCTGCAAAAGTAGTTGACACAATGACTATGGATAAGGTACAATTGGATACAATGGCTTTTATAGTTGATAAGTTGACGGAAGGAACTGCAGATGATTATAGGAATTCAGGGGACTCGTAATTTCTCTGACTATAGCAATATTTTTCTACGAGCAATGGGAACTGCGCTTGAATATCGTTTGCCAGAAGATCCAGAGATTCTAATCTATACGGCTGGACCATTTAACATTAATAGCATGTGTATGGAGTTTGCCAATGTATCAGAAAGAACTCTAAAGTCTCATGGTATTAAGATCAAGGTAATCAAGGTGCCAGTTGGTTGGTTTAAGACAAATATGAGCCTAGTTACATACTTCGCATACTTTAGCAAGCCAAAGGAGCCAGTGTCTGAGCTGGTTGACCTAGCTGATGCAAAAGATGTGGAAGTTGGGGTATATAGATACTAGACTTTCTATCGTATAAGTGATAGAATAAAACATCTTGCGGATATGCAGGATATTATAGACAAAAATAACAAAGGTATAAAAGGGACCAAAATGAAAATTAGTTCTCTAGAGCGCATGGAGCAAATTGTTTCCAGCAATCCAAGCCTGTCTTGGGATGGCTGGGATGTTCTACAGCGCATTGCGAGTCCAGCTAGCTGGGCTAAAACAGATGGAGTTTTTTTCAAGGGCAAGTGGTATCAGCAGAAACGCTTTGAGATCACTAGCGATGGTTGGGAGATTCCTAATAAGCTTGTGAGGTAGGCATGGACAACAAAGCATGGAAAGACGATGCTGCATGCCTAGAGTATGATACAAATCTATTTTTTGATAAATATGAGGAAGATCTGACTTTACGACCAGCCATAGATAGCCTATGTTCTTCATGCCCAGTAGCAAGACAGTGTTTTGCTGTTGGTGTATCTCAGAAGGAATGGGGTGTCTGGGGTGGTGTCTATTTAGAGAATGGATCTATTTCCAGGGAATTCAATAGACATAGAAGCAAGCCTCAATGGGGATTGCTATGGCAAGAGCTAACTACAGATAGTAAGTGATATGTATACAGATCAAATGAAAATGGCAGTGAGGTCATTGTCAGGTCATGCCCCTAAGGGGTTTGCTCTTGATATTTATGACAACGAATACTTCGTTACAGTCAGTGCTAGTGAAAAAAGTTTCATGTCACTACTTGACGAAGATAAGCGTCGTGCTGTAGAATATATGGTAAAGGTTAAAAAGGCCTTGGAAGATAATGGAGCAATTGTATTGCTTGTAAGAGAGGGTGGGAAGGAACTATGAATGATATAGTATTAGCTATACTATCACTGATCTCTGTCTCGCTACTTGCTGGCATGTTGATTGTTTACATTAATAATAGAAAAACATTGGCTCAGTTGGTTCAGGCAGAACTAGATAAGGTTATGCTTATGAATAGGGTAGAGAAGTTGGCTGAAGAGCTACAGGCACTGGAGACCCAGCAGTCTGATGGCTTTCTAAAGTTTATTTCTCAATCCAGGGACTGGGCTTTTGACTACATAGAAAATGTTCAGAGTGCAATCGTTGATCTTAATATCTCAATGACTGCCTCTGATGAAGCAAAAATTACAGAGGCTTATCAAAAGCTTTTGAAGTTTTTGCCAGACAATAACCCTGATGTGGTAAACTAGGGCAGTGATAATATGTTAGCCCTTAAAGATAAGTCAGAGGTGGAGAACTACGCATATGGTGTATGTGAGATCTATGCCTGTGATACAGAAGCAGAGAATCAGTTTGAGACAGTAGAGGGTAAGCTGATCAATCTGTGTGGGCTGCATTATGAAATGCTATGTCCTAACACATTGTGGTAATAACAATAGGAGAAAAATGAACGCAAATACAAAAGCAGCACTAGATTCGTATCTACGAAATCTACTTGGTGTTGTCCTAGCGTTGGTAACTACCACCATGGCTAATACTGGCCTATCCTCACCACTAGACTTTGGTGCAGGGGAATGGTTGACAGTTGCAAATGGTCTTTGGGCAGCAGCTGTTCCAACACTAATTCGCTGGCTCAATAAAAAGGATCCAGCATTTGGATTGGTAGCAACAGCAGTAGCCTCTGGAGTTTCTAAGAAACTAGAAGCTGAGGCCACTAAGGCTCCTGCCAAAAAAGGCATCCGTAAGTCAGCTACAAAGTAAAAAGAAGTAGCAGATATAATAAAAACAGGTCATCTTAACTGATGGCCTGTTTTTTATATTTGTTGGGGTAGTCTGTACATACATATCCTGCATTATCTATAGCAGAATCATCTAGCTCAGGAAGCACACAAACTGAAATGCAATTTAGGGGTGTACCAGGGTACCCCCAAATATAACCTTTGCTTGTGAGAGTATATGTATCGCTCTCATGCCAGAAACAATTAGCCCCAATAGATAGTAAATACTCCATAGCATCTAGGTTTTTGCAGTGAAACCAAGCATGTGGCATAACTTCATAAATAAAATCTTCTGACATTAGGTATTGTGCTGAGTCATGTCCAAGCCATAGATGTCCAGAAATAAACCTGACATCAATTTCTACATCATAGCCAAGAGAGATAGCTTTCCTGACCATTCTTGGCTGGTTCTCAAACTTGCTAGGACCATCTAAATTTGCACGGTGTGCAATGATCTTCATCTGTCTCTCCGTACAACAACTTTATCATTAGTAAAGTTAGGGACCTTAATGCAAACAACTTCGCAGTCCTCATGGAATACTGGGTCTGCAATTTCCATTGGCTCCAGAATAAAAACATCTCCAGGTTTAATATCCTTACCATGTATCGTCATGCTGCCACGAACTAGGAGATTAATCTCATCAAGGTGTTCATGAAAGTGCCAATCCCAAACCTCTCCTGCTTTATGAATCTTAAAGGAAGCTTCAAGTCCTTTAGTTTGGTATGCAGCCTTTTCAAAGTTTCCAATATACCATCCACCAATACTATCTTCTAGTCTTTTAATAATCATAGTCCGATTGCCTTCCATTCAATTTGATCAAAACCACCATCAGTAATAAGGTTGACAGACACAGCCCTATCTGGATCACCATCCTGAAGCTTGTCGTTTATCAATACCCTGTGGCCACTAGTTACACCCATAATCAAGTGGTCCCACATAAGACCAAGTGACTTTAGATGTCTTTCAGTCATTTCTCTGCCAGACTCTTTTCTAGCTGTAACTAAAATAATTTTATGCCCAATGGAATCCCACTCGTTAAACTTGTCAATAACACCTTTAAGCGCAACTGGATCACTCTTATCCAGGTCACTAAACCTGTGGGCATGCTTAAGAATAGTGCCATCTATATCACAAAAAATAGTCTTTGGCTTCTCTCTGTAGAACTCATTTTGCTTACCAATATCAATGCTCATTTAAATACTCCTCAAGGTCTCTTGGTGTTCCTAATGACTTATACTCATTGTTCATAATAAAGTATGGGTATACTGACTTACCATCTTTAATCATATAGTTGTATGTTACAGATACATAACACTCAGGGTATCCCTGATCCTCAAAATCATTTACAAGGTGCCTTGCTGAATTAAAAAAGTCAGAACCATTCTTCCAGTAGTGTACGCCAATAAGAGCATCGCTACTAATAGGCTGCTTCTCTGCTATGGCAACGACAGTTTCATTCTGAATTAGGGCAAAGCTATTTTTAGGATTATCAGACTTGTATAGCACAACAGCACCATCTGGGTCGTTTGCCTCTATAAAATCTAGGAATATCTTTGCGTTCCAGTCTAGATGCTGGTCGCAGTTGGTAATAATTAAAGGCTCATCAACATCAATATACTTTTCTGCAAATAGTGCACTATGTGCTGCTCCAAGATGCTCCCCATCAACTCTTACTTCAATAAAATTCTTACACGTCTTTTCAAAAATAGCTGTGAGTGCATCGTTATGCTCTGGGTTATCAAATGTTCTTGTGATAAAAATAAACTTGCCGTCAATACCAAGAGATTCAATTGAATGCTCAGCCAATGTCTTTCCATTTGCAACAATTAGTGGCTTGGGTAGATCAAAGCCAGCCTTAGTAAATCTAGAACCTTGGCCTGCCATTGGTATGATTATATTATTTGTCACCAAAAAGCCTTTCAGTATTTGCCTGTCCAGGGATAATTGTATCAATGACTGTCATCTTAAGTCCCAGGGCATCTGCAATATTTCTGTAGAACCATAGATAGTTGGGGTATGGGTCTAGAGCAATCACATGTGTGCCTGGATTACAAAACATAATATTAGTAAGGTTGCCACCATGTATAGATAGAATGGCAGACGAAGAAGATGCCGTAAGAATTTGATTAAATAGTGTAGCACCAACTGGATTGAACACGTTATACTTTTTCTGTGTAGCCCAAAGGGCTATTCTATCCTGATTAGATACCTTGCCAATGTCCAGCATATAGGTCCTCTGCTTTTTGGTTTTAGACATGTATTGGCTAAACTTTTTGTTGACTAGCTCAGCAAGCTTGATAGAGTATGGATAAAAGTCTGGATCAGACTCTGATGCTACTTCTCCAACATAGAATGACTCATCCACCATTTCAATAATTTTTGATCTTGGGCTATAGAAGTAAACCTCTTCAATAGATATGTTAGTGTTTGAATAGAGCACAATATCTTTGATGCCATAAATACTCTTTACATCATTGATAACGCCTGCATGCTTTAGCATTAAAGAGTCTAGAATGTGCTGAGACTCAATCATCATAAGCATTTTAAGCCCTGGGAATTCTGATTTTAGCAGCTCAAATTGTCCAATCTGAGAGTGAATGAAATGAAAATAGCTAAAAGACGTTAGGTCAACAATAAAGTATTGCCCCTCAAGCTCCTGTAGTTTTTTCTTTGAATTTGTTTCAATGCTAAAATTAATTAGCTTTTTGACTGGAGTATTAAGTCCAGGGAATTTAATAGGTTCAAAACTATCTAGCGATAGCTTAATACTATCTACTTCGTGTCCTTTTACTTCAGTAATCATATAATCAATTATACAGCATATGGTAAGGATATTTGCCCTATGGTATAATTTTATAATATGTATAAAGAATACGATGGACATAGAGATCCAACCAACTATAGCTATGCTAGCACTTCCACCTCAAGTTTTGATGATGTAAATGTTCCAGCTATACATGTCTATGGTCTTACATTTGACAATAAAGAAAACAATATTGGTACTATCAAAATACCTGGCAGGGTATTCTTGGCTCCTGTAGCTACCCCATACTACCATGCGATAATGGATGTTATTGGGGAGTATGAGTTTATCAAAAACTATTTTCCAGATACTAAAATTATTTTTTGCAGTAATGACAATATGCATGAGCTTAGAATGCATAGGGAGAATCATAGGAGCAAATTTATTGATGACATCCTTGGAATATATTTTGCGACCAATAAGGTTATAGATTTAAATAACTACTATGTTGAATTTGAGGAAGTGGTATTTTTTCCAAATAGATCAATGTGGACCCAAGACAGAATGGTTCCATTAGCTATTCAAAATAGCATAAAGGAATTCGGTAGAGGTGAGTGCGTAGAGCGTAGACCAAGATTAGTAGACTATATCAAGAATGCAGTTGGTCACTTTAGAAAAGACGGAGGGCCAGCAAAAATTTACTCTGCTAGAATGTCGCTAAATGATATGTCTGTTAGAGAAGGAAGTCGTGGATATAAGGATGAAAAGAAAATAATTGACTACTTTGTTTCTAAGGGCTATACGCCAGTTAACCTAGTTGGCCTATCACTAATGGATCAAATAAACTTATTTTATAATGCAACACATGTTGCTGGATTAAAGGGATCAAATATTTTTAATAGTATTTTCTGTAAGCCAGGCACAAAAGTGATACAGATATATAGCACCAACCTATGGGACTATGAGTTTGAGGACTATTTTAAGCCACAGGGAATAGAGGTTATTGATGTTGCTAGAGAATTTTCTCAAACTATGAACCTTGATGGACTGGAGTATACACCAGCAGATGTTATTATTAATGAGCTAAATACTTTAGATGATATCTAAAAGATTTTCATCAATATACTTTTTAAAGTCTTCGTATACATACGTCCTGTTTAGATCTTCTTCGTTAAGTACCTTTTGCTCTGGGAATTCATAAACTTTGTCAGCAACAAACTTAGATATATCTTTGTAGTAGTGATCATATATGTTGTTGTTGTTCATAATAAATATCTTTGCATTCTTCTGCACAAATGCGACATTGGATAGACCAGTACCCTTAAAAGCTGCTATGTGTGTAGCATTTAAGAAATACTTTGCCTGCTCAAGGACTCCCATACCCTCAGTGAAGATAACTGTATATCCCAGGTCAATGAACATTTGCTCAATCTTTTGATTATTTTCCATATCCATGCTTCTGCTTGCAAGAATTTTTTGACATTCTTCAAAGCTACCACCATATGTTCCAACATAATGGCTAAATAGTTTTTGCTCATCAGTGCTCATGTTATCAAGATCTACTGTCTCAAAGAACTCTTTAGCATTCAACACCTCACTAAATGCCTTACTTCTTGATATATATATTTTTTTAGGGTAGTCGCTAGAATATTCTACGGATGGCCTAATTAAATCTCTAAGCCCCATTGTTGCTTGATAGACGTATCCATTAGGGCTGTTTCTAGCATCTTCGCCAAGAACAAAGTTATCGTTGTGCGGTAACTGCCTTACAACTCCATTGTTTGAATAATATGTTACATACCAGCAGGAGTCTACTATTACTTTCTCATAGTCACTAAGATATAAGATATCTTCTTGCTTAATGTTATATATCTTAATGATATCTCTAAGTGGTGCAGCCCCTAGGTGGAACTGAAGTGTGCTTTCAATGCTCTGAGTAAGGTTTGTAAAAAATAAAGGTCTGATCCCTGGAACCATCTTCTTTAGAGCTTCAAACTGTCCAACTTTATCGTATAGCATATGGTAATACTGGTATCCAAAAATATCAAATAAAAATACATCACCCAAGATTTTAATCTCTTTATTAATTTTTTTAGGCTCTACTTTTTTCATTTCATTAGTATGAAAAATAAAATTATTAAGATTATAGAGCGAAATATTGGTATCTTGAATTGGGTGAGTTACGCATGACTCATAACTAATTGAGCAAAACATTGGATCTTGAGAGTTTAAAAATACCATTGCAATAATTATATCATCTGCTATAATATATATGCCTGCCATTTGGGGGCAATTAACTCGCTTAATATAAGGAGATGATATATATGGTATACACACGTACACCACACGCAGGAAGAGACCTAAATTTCTTTAGCTCTCTCGGCATTGGAAGCCTTGTTCAGGAATTTGACAAGGCATTCGCAACCACTCATACAACCAACTACCCACCATATAACATTATCAAGTTTAACGATAATGAATATGCTATGCAATTTGCGGTAGCTGGATTTAAGAAAGAGGGCATTGACATTGTCGTTGACAATGGTGTTCTTAAGATTACAGGAAAGGCACCAGATCCTCAGTTTGAGGATGGTGCTGGATATGTTCACAAGGGAATTGCTACACGTAAGTTTAGCCGTTCCTTCACCCTACCAGAATACTTTGAGGTAGACTGGGCAGGTATGGAAGATGGGATTCTTTCTGTAGGTCTAACCAAGAAGGTTCCTGAAGAAAAGAAGCCAAAAACAATCGCTATCGAATAGTGATATAATTAAAGAGTCCCCACACAGGACAAGGTTTGTTCATTACCTTAGGATGAGTAGTTACCATTTTAGCTGGGCAACGCCAACGGTTACTGTGTGGGGATTTTTCATGCTATAATATTTGTATGCCATATCATGTTGGAGAAAAAGGATCTTACGGTTGCAAGGGATACCCTGCCGTTAAAGACGACGGTACCTTAATGGGATGCCACAACACTAAAGAAGAAGCAGCTAATCAAATTTATGCCATTAATGTTTCTGAGGGCAATATTGATACCAAGTCATCTGACTGGGAAACTGTAAAGCCATCTGACAAGGAGCCATTTGATAAGCAAGCACCCTGCTGGGACGGATATGTTCAGCGTGGCATGAAGCCTGGAGATGGTGGACGGATGGTCCCAAACTGTGTTCCAGTAGAAAAGGCTGATGATCTCTGGGAGGATGACGACAATGTGGTATATGAAGATGACTCGCTTGGAAAGGCTGAAGGTTATTCCCCTCCTGCTGGTGCCAGGGCTGCTGCTCGTCGTGCTATTAAGTTTAAAGAAGATGGCAAGGCCACAGGAGCAGGAACTGCTGTTGGATGGACTAGAGCTAGACAGTTGGCTAATGGAGAGACACTCTCGCTCAGCACAGTAAAGCGTATGTATTCCTACTTCTCTCGTCACGAAGTAGACAAGAAGGGCAAGGACTGGGCAAATGCTTCCAATCCATCTAATGGATACATCATGTGGCTTGCTTGGGGTGGTGACGCAGGATTCTCTTGGGCACGTAGAATTGTTGAGAGAGAAACAGATAAGGCTATGTTTGCTGAGTTTGGCAAAGATTGGTCTGCAGTAAAGAGAAACGTAGTTTCTTGGTTTGAATAAAGGTAACAAAGTGAAAGAGCTAATTTATTTCTGGGGAGATCACTCAGAGTATTCAATGTCCATGCTTGAGGTAATGGAAGAAATTAAGGCAGAACATCCAGAGATTCACGTATCTACGGTTGACGTAAATAATGATGAAGTAACTGCAAAATACTATTTCAATAAGTATCACATGGTTGGTGTTCCAGCAACTATTGGCTTAATTGACGGTAAGCTAATTGATGGACACTATGGTATTGGATCTAAGTTTGTCATCATGTCACTAGTTAGCTAGATAGACTTATACAAAATCTAAATTAACAATACATCTGAATGGTGATTGCTGAGGCGATGATGATGAGTGGTATATCTTTCCATCAAACACTACGCCACGACCCTTTAGTGGAGACACTGTCTGTCTGGCTGTAAATGATTCAGGCCTCTCGCCATTGTATTCTTCGTTAAAGAAGAACGTATTACCATCACTATTATTTACATAGTACAGGAATACCCTGTGTGGACCATCTGAATCAACGTGAGGCATATGATATGAGCCTGCAGGGGAGAAGTCTTTCGGAACTAAGTTAATCTTAATTCTCATTATCCCATTAACTTCAATGTTATGCTTAAGAACGAATGACTCAAACAAATTCATAATAGGATGGAACATTGGGTGTCCAGCTTCTACGTATGAAACCATCTGCCAAGAACTGTATGTATTGCTGTCTGCTACTGCAAATGCCTCACCTGGACGCTCTACATTTGTGGCAGTATTTAGTGTCCAGCTAATTGGCGTTGTATTGGAAAGAATAGCTGACTCTATGTCATTAGCATATACTGGACTTGTAAAGTTGTCATCAATAATAATCATCTGCACTCTTTCTACAGATTAATTATACCTCATGCTCACGTTCATAGGTACGAATTTTGTGACAATTTGCACAGACAACATCGCACTTCTTCACTTCTGCCCATGCTTTATCAGCACCATACTTCTTCAGAACTCTGGTGACAACATCTATTTTTCTTACGCCAGGCCTGTGATCAAACTCTAGGACATAGTGGGGGTACTTTTTACCACAGTCAGCACAGCCCATCTTTTCCTTATACCTTTGGAATTCAGCTGTAGAAGACATATTACAACCAATTATAACACTGATATAATATATGGATGGAAAGTATGGATGAGATTAGGCAAGAGGCTGAGCGTACCCTAACCTTTATCTCTGGTGCAGCATCTGATCTATATGTTATGGGTGCAAGATCAGAAAGGCTAGAGCTATTCTCTAGACTAAGACTATTGATTCAAGAAAAAGACCTAGAGAATGACCAGATTGCAGCAGCAGTTCTTGGCTGGGCATATGAAAGACTAGCAGACGATTGACATTCAGTGCTGCTTTTAGTATAATCTAGGTATGAAAAATATCCTAGTAGTCTCTGCTCACCCTGATGACCTTGAGTTATCTTGTGGTGGCACCATTGCTAAGTTTGTTGCAGAAGGTGCAAGAGTTACTAACTTAATTATGGTTGGTGGTGTACCACATGTCAAGTATCTAGATAGTGCAGCTGCTAAGATTGGGTATGAGCCAGTCATCTACTCTTTGACAGATGACCGTTTTCAGGTTAACAAAGATACCATCAGGTCAGTTGATATGATTGTATCAGAAATAAGTCCAGATCTTATTATCACCCACTCAGATGAAGATTGGCATCAGGACCATCGTGCATGTAATGAGATGGTGTCAATCATTAGACGTAATCAGCCTGTTGATGTCTGGCTAATGAGTTCATACCCATATGACTTAAAGTATAAGAGTTTTAACGCAAACCTTTATGTAGACATTTCAGAGTATACAGAGACAAAGTATGCAGCTATTTCTGAATACCTTAATGTTGGACATTGGGTAGAGCCAGTGGCATCGCATGACAACTGGCGAGGTAGCTTTATAGATACAGTAGCTGCAGAAGTTTTTAGCATAGATCATATGGTGATTAAATGAAGGTAATGGGTGTAAACCTATCTCATGATGGAAGCGTTTGTGTCATTGAGAATGGCAAGGTAATTTATTATAGTGAAGAAGAGCGTCATACCCACGTTAAGCATACAACTGGTGTAATCAACAGCTTTGCAGAAGCAATGAAGCTGCATGATCCAGAGCATGTTGCGTTTGTTGGGGCATTTCCGCATGAGCTAGATGCTGAGTCAGTATTCTCATCACTAATGCTATCTGCTGGACTATATAAACACTTTGAGGATAGCAAAAAGTATAAGGTGTATAACTTTAGAGACCATCACCTATCCCACGCTGCCTTGGCATTCTATAACTCAGGATTTGATAGAGCAGCTGTATTGGTGGTTGATGGTGCTGGGCAGTCATTCATAGATGATGAATATTTGTATAGAGAGTCAGAGACAATATTCTCTGCAGGCTATGATGATATCTCTCCAGTCTATAAAAATCTTATTAAACAGCTTACAGTGGCTGAGTATGAGCAAAAGCTTGCAAAAGACTTGGAGTCTAAAAACTATTTCTCTAGGTGTAGCCTAAACATTCCAACTTCATATGAGGTTAACAAGCTAAATAGCAGCATTAGTATTGGGAAACTGTTTAGCCTAGCTGGCATCAAGATCTTCAACAGCTACCACAATGCTGGCAAGGTAATGGGGCTATCTGCTTACGGCACTGATAACCCAGATCACCCAAGGGCATTTGTAAACGGCTTAGCGAACCAGGACATCCTGAAGGCAGATATTAGCGATGAAGATTTGGCGTACAGGGTACAGCATGATAGCCTAGAACCATCCCTAATGCTCATTAAACGGGCCATAGAGGCTACAGGACTAAAGAAGGTATGTCTCAGTGGGGGCTATTTCTTAAATTGTGTAAACAACTACAAGTATCTTAAGTCTTTCCCAGATGTTGAGTTTTATGTAGAGCCTAACTCTGCTGATTCAGGAACTGCCATTGGAGCAGCCATGCTTATCTGGCGAATGCTATCAGGTGATAAGGGTGTTCTTCCTATTGAGAGCCTGTACCTTGGAAAAGAGACAGACTACTCATATGATGCCTTTAATATTGACTTCTATCTGTATGACTCTACTCCAGATATGGTTGCTAAGCTGGTTGCCAATAAGAACATTGTGGCAATCTATCAGGGCAAAGAGGAATCAGGTCCAAGGGCATTGGGAAATAGGTCAATTATTTATGACCCACGTGACCCAGACGGCAGGGACGTTGTTAACACTATTAAGAAGCGAGAGTATTTTAGACCATTTGCTGGAACAGTATTGGAAGAGATGGCTGACCAATGGTTCGACATGGCAGGACTAAAGAGTAGTCCATTCATGATGTATGCCGTTGAAGCACTTCCAGACAAGAAGGACTTAGTTCCAGCATTGCAGCATAATGACAATACCTCAAGAATTCAAACGGTAAACCAATATCAAAACAAGGCATACTATGATCTGATACAATCGTTTTATAACTTGACAGGAATTCCAATGGTGCTAAACACATCTTTTAATCTGGCTGGAGATACTCTGGTAAGGACTATGTCAGATGCAATTAGAACCTGCCAAGAGTCTGGAATTAGGTATCTCTACCTGCCAGAGATTAATAAACTTATTATGTTTTAATATACGTTATCAAAATGTAATAAATGGGACAAGTTCCTAATAGAATACGTAAGTATAATAGATACACTAAATTGAATAGGAGAACAAATGACAACGGTTTATACTAAGCCAGCTTGTGTCCAGTGCGACATGACAAAGAGATATATGGATAAAATTGGGGTTGAGTATACAACTGTGGATATCACCCAAGACCCAGATGCACTAGAAATGATTCTGGGCATGGGATTCTCTTCAGCTCCTGTAGTAATTTCTGAGGTAGGTTCTTGGGCAGGCTTCCAGCCAGACAAGATCAACTCGCTAGCTGCTTGACTAACAGACTCAGAAAGAGTATAATTATTACATGGGACAATTCGAATATGAGGTAGGCCTGTCTTCTGTGACACCAGAGGACATCCCTGCTGTTGCCTTTGCATATAAAGCAGGGGAACAAAAAGCAATCCAAAGAATCAAAGAAATCATTACCAATGAGGAAAAGCTAATAGCCAAAGCTATTTTAGATAAAGACTTTATTGTTAATCTTATAGATAAGGAATACTAAATGCTAAAGCCACTTGATGACAAAGTTATTGTTGAACTTGAAAAGGGTCAGGAGCAAACTACATCTTATGGTCTGATCTTAGCATCATCTGAAGAAAAGCCTAATACTGGCGTTGTTGTGGCTGTGGGGCCAGGACTTATGCTTGATAATGGGGTCCTTATGAAGCCAGATCTAGAGGTAGGGAACAAGGTTATGTTTGCCAAGTTCTCTGGTACTGAGTATAGCGAGGATGGCAAGGACTACCTTATCCTAGCATACAGAGACATTCTGGTGGTATTGGGATAAATGACAAAGGTTGCAGTTATTGGCTATGGTTATGTTGGCTCTAGCATAGCTAAGCCAATAGCTGAGGCTGGGCATGAACTGATCATTATTGATACCGCAAAGGTTGACTCCCCATATCCATCCTATACAAGTTACTCACATCTAAAAGATGTTGACATTGCCCTGGTATGTGTGCCAACTCCACTTACAGAGGATGGTCTTCCAAATACCAAGATAGTCACGCAGGCTATTGTAGAGGCATCCAAGAATATGCCTAGCAGTTCAATTATTGTTGTTGAGTCAACAGTCCCTATTGGCTTTACACGTCAAATATCACAGACGATTAGTCAGCAGGTAGCATTTTCTGCAGAACGCATTGATCCAGGAAGCATCGATTGGGAAGTAGCCAATGTTCCAAAGATAGTATCTGCTAACTCAGAAGACACACTAGGAACAGTTCATAAGTTCTACTCTAGCTTTATCAAGGCTGTTTTTGGTTGCTCAAATACTGATGAAGCAGAGGCAGCAAAGCTTCTTGAAAATGCATACAGACTAATCAATATTTCATTCATTAATGAGTATGCCATGTTAATGGATAGGCTTGAGCTAGACGTTAATAATGTTATTAATCTTGCAGCAACCAAGCCATATGGATTTCAAAAGTTTAGGCCAGGCATTGGTGCTGGCGGACATTGCATTCCTGTAGATCCAATGTTTCTACTTAGGCATGGGGTGAATATGCCAATGCTAACAACAGCAAAAGAGATTAACAGTAGTACTAACATTAACTACTTTATTGATACTCTTACCTATCAACTTAAAGACCTTCGTAATAAAAGAATTTTGGTAGTTGGCATTGCTTATAAGCCTAACGTTAATGATGTAAGAGAGTCTGTATCACTAAAGCTAATAGATAAATTAAGAATGCTTGGGGCACAGGTAAGTTGGCATGACAATGTAGTTGTGGAATATAATGGAGAGTATAGCACCAACAACTTCTCTGATTTTGATGCAGTGGTAATCGCTCAACGTCATTATGGATTTGTTGACACATCCATAATGCACATTGGTGTAATCGTAGATTGCGAAAGAAGGTAGCATGAGGGCACTGGTAACTGGTGGTGCTGGGTTTATTGGATCACATTTAGTTGATAGATTAATTAAAGATGGTCACTCAGTAACTGTAATTGATAAATCTATTAACAATAAGATTCCAAATGTGGAATATATTGAGGCAAGCATACTTGATTTAGCTATGGAATTAGATCAAATAGTAGAAGGTCATGATGAGATCTTTCACTTGGCTGCCTTGGTTGGCATGAAAAATGGAATATATTTTCCATTTGAGTCTATGCAATCTAATCTGGATTCTACTATTTTGCTTATGAACTCTGCTCTGAAGTATGCTAAGCCAATATTCTTTGCATCAACTTCAGAGGTATATGGAACTAACAGCAACGTTCCACTATCAGAAACAGCTGATAGGATTATTGGGGAGACCTGGAATAATAGATGGGGTTACTCTGAGTCTAAGGCAATGGCAGAAAGACTCCTCATCCTTAATTACAAGCAGTATGGTCTTCCAGTAAAAATTGGAAGATTCTTTAATGTTGCTGGCCCAGGACAGAGTGGTGAGTACGGAATGGTAATGCCAAGGTTTATTAAGGCTGCTGTGGAAAATAAGCCACTAGTTATCTATGGCACTGGTATGCAAACCAGATCTTTTTGCCATGTGTCTGATGCCGTTGATGGAATAATGACGGTAGCTATTGACGGAAAGCCTGGAGAAGTGTATAATATAGGAAACCCTGAGGAGATTTCAATCAACAGGCTTGCAGAAACAGTTATTAGAGAGATAGGTTCACTATCATCAGTAATGTATGCTCCCTATGAAAGCGTGTATCCTGGGTATGTAGAAATTGAAAGACGTGTTCCAGCTGTGGGCAAACTAGAAGCTCTTGGATGGAAACCAAAATTTAATCTTAAACAGATTATTAGTGATATTGTAAAGAATGGATAAAGATGACAACGATTATTAAAGTACTTCCTGAGCCAGTAAAGGTTCTAGACGAGGGATATGTTCGCCTTGTTGATACGCTTGGAGATGATCTAAGCGTTGTTAACGCTGCTCGTGTTAGCTATGACAAAGAAGCTAATGAGTTTTCTGAGAGAGATTCACGTCTACTTAATTTCTTGATTAGAGAACAGCACACATCTCCATTTAGGCATGCAGCACTTACCTTTGAGGTATATGCACCACTATTCGTAGCACGACAGTGGTGGAAGTATGCAGTAGCATCTACTCACGTTGATGAGCAGAATGGCTGGAACGAGTCATCTAGACGATACATTACTGAGGAAGAAAAGTTTTATATTCCACTTCCACATGAGTGGCGTAGTAAGCCTGAGAATAGCAAGCAGGGCTCTGGAGAACCAGTAGATGTAGAGGTTGGTCAGAAGTACTTCGACATGCTCTGTGAGGCTGTTGTGCAGGGTACGGAGGCATACCACCAGGCAATGGATGATGGTATTGCTCCAGAGATTGCACGACTATTCTTGCCTGCCTATGGTATGTACGTACGTTGGCGTTGGACAGTATCTCTACAGGGTGTAATGACATTCCTTGACCAACGACTTGAGCATGATGCACAGTGGGAAATTCAGCAATATGCTCTGGCTGTTAAGGATCTAGCCCACGAGGCATTCCCACAAACATTTGCAGCACTATATCAGGAGTAATATGACTACAAAACTAAAGCCAAAGTCTATTAAGATTGGACCACAAGAGTTTAAGATTGAGTACCGCAATCCAAAGGATGATGGACTTCTTAATGATAATAGCTATGGCTATACACTAGACCAAGGCAATCTTATTGTAATTGCTTCTGACATTAGTGAAAGCAAGCAAAAGGTAACGCTAGTTCATGAGGCACTACATGCTGCTAGGATGATCTTTGAGGGAACGACAATACCTGGAAAGAA
>JACCDQ011966292.1_pt1 | contig 112248 bp, 90 predicted proteins | sample 7446031 | NCBI WGS metagenome assembly JACCDQ01 (sample SAMN15323442, study PRJNA562643) | freshwater metagenome | isolation source: river surface water | place: USA:Blue River Watershed | collected 2017-08-17
AATGTGGGTAAGTCTGTGGGGAAAATAAAAAAAGCCCGCTGAAAACGGGCTTTTCTCTTGACTTTTTGGCGGAGAGGGTGGGATTCGAACCCACGGTACCTTGCGGTACGCCTGATTTCGAGTCAGGTACATTCGACCACTCTGCCACCTCTCCAGGTTCGAAAACTTGGTGGTCGTTTCCGAAAGACCGAGAGTATAGCAGAGTTCTCTGGACGAAAGTAAGCCCCTTTTTCAAGCGACGGAGATTACGCCTGCAGCACCTTCAATCCACCCGTGTACGGCCACAGCGCTTCGGGGATCGCGATGCTGCCGTCGGCCTGCTGATAGTTCTCCAGCACGGCAACCAGCGTGCGGCCGACGGCGAGGCCGGAGCCGTTCAGCGTGTGCAGCAATTCAGGTTTGCCTTGCGCGTTGCGAAAGCGCGCCTGCATGCGGCGGGCCTGGAAAGACTCGCAGTTCGACACCGACGAGATCTCGCGGTAGGTGTTCTGCGCGGGCAGCCACACTTCGAGGTCGTAGGTCTTGGCAGCGCCGAAGCCCATATCGCCGGTACACAACGTGATCACGCGGTACGGCAGGCCGAGCTTCTTCAGGATGTTCTCCGCATGGCCGCACATTTCATCGAGCTGCTGATACGACTGCTCGGGGTGCGCGACCTGCACCATCTCCACCTTGTCGAACTGGTGCTGGCGGATCATGCCTCGGGTATCGCGGCCATAGCTGCCGGCCTCGGATCGGAAGCAGGGCGAATGCGCGACGAGGCGCAGCGGCAGCTGGTCGGCATTCACGATTTCACCGCTGACGAAGTTGGTCAGCGTGACTTCTGCGGTCGGGATCAGATACAGCGCCTCGCCCTCGCCTTCCTGACCGCCCTTCTTCACGGCGAACAGGTCGGCCTCGAATTTTGGCAACTGGCCGGTACCCTTCAGCGTGTCGGCATTGACGATGTACGGTGTGTAGCACTCGGTGTAGCCATGCTCGGCGGTGTGAGTGTCGAGCATGAACTGCGCGAGTGCGCGGTGCAGGCGGGCAATGCCGCCTTTCATGACGGTGAAGCGTGCGCCGGACAGCTTGGCGCCAGTGTCGAAGTCCAGACCGAACGCTGCGCCGAGATCGACGTGATCTTTCACCTCGAAATCAAACTGGCGCGGCGTGCCGACCTTACGCATCTCGACGTTGCCGGTTTCGTCGATGCCGGCCGGAACCGATTCGTGCGGGATATTCGGAATGGCCATCACAAACTCGGACAACCTGGCCTGCACGACGTCGAGCTGCTCGGCCGAAGCCTTGAGTTCGTCACCGATGCCGCCCACTTGCGCCATCACGGCGCTGGCGTCCTCGCCCTTGCCTTTCAGGATGCCGATCTGCTTGGACAGGCTGTTGCGCTGCGCCTGTAGTTCCTCGGTGCGGGTCTGGATGGCCTTGCGCTCGCCTTCGAGCGCGTTGAACGTTGCAACATCAAGATTGAACTTGCGCTGCGCGAGCCGCTCGGCAACGGCGGCGGTGTCCTTGCGTAGGAGCTGGATGTCGATCATGGGAATGCGGGTCTGGAAGGCTAAAGCGTGATTGTATCAAGCAGCCGTTCGGTATCTGGGTAAATGCCTGCGTGGATGCACCAATTGCCAACCGTATGACTTCAGGAACTCGGGGGCACGATGCCCGAAAGTCTTCCTACTCCCGTTACCAGCATTCGGCAAATCGAGTCTGGGATGGAAAAGCCGGACAATTACAAGCCTTGATCATGCCGGCCGGCCCGATGAAAAACCGATCAAAACGCCGTTTCAACAAAGACTACTTCCCCGTCTTCCCCAACGCCTCCGCGTCCAGCCTGCGCAGATAAGCCAGCTTGTCCGCGATCTTCCCCTCGAGCCCCCGGGGTGTCGGCTGATACCAGCCGGGTTCACCCAGCCCTTCGGGCAGGTAGGTCTCGCCGGCCGCATAGGCTTCCGGCTCGTCATGCGCGTAGCGGTACAGCTTGCCGTAGCCGAGCTGCTTCATCAGCTTGGTCGGCGCATTGCGCAGGTGCTCGGGTACTGGGCGACTCTTGTCTTTGGCAATGAACGCGCGCACCTGGTTGTACGCGTTGTAGACAGCGTTCGACTTCGCAGCACACGCGAGATAGACGGCCGCTTCGGCCAGCGCAAGTTCGCCTTCAGGCGATCCAAGCCGCTCGTAGGTTTCGGCAGCATCCAGCGCGAGTCGCAAAGCGCGCGGGTCAGCCAGGCCGATGTCTTCAGCAGCCATACGAATCAGCCGGCGCGACAGGTAGCGCGGATCGGCACCACCGTCGAGCATGCGGACCAGCCAGTACAACGCCGCATCCGGGTTGGAGCCGCGCACGGATTTGTGCAGCGCCGAGATCTGGTCGTAAAACGCATCGCCACCCTTGTCGAAGCGGCGCAGCGCATCGCCGAGGGTCTGCTTCAGCAGCTCGGTGTCGATGGCCGTCTGCTGTTGTTGCGCGGCAGCGCGCAGCACGATCTCGGTATTGTTCAGCAGCTTGCGGCCATCACCGTCGGCACTGGCGGCCAGCATCATCCGGGCGTCGTCGGCGATACTGACGGCGCCGTCGAGCGCCAGCGCGCGGTCGATCAGCTGGGACAAATCGTCTTCGGCGAGCGGCTTCAGCACATACACCGCCGCGCGTGACAGCAGCGCGCTGTTAACTTCGAACGACGGATTCTCGGTAGTCGCGCCGATGAAGGTGAACAGGCCGCTTTCTACATGCGGAAGGAAAGCGTCTTGCTGGCTCTTGTTGAAGCGATGGACTTCGTCAACGAACAGGATCGTGCGGCGTCCGGATGTGGTCTGCAACAGTTGCGCGCGCTCGACGGCTTCTCGGATATCTTTCACGCCCGACAGTACGGCCGAGAGGGCAATGAATTCAGCCTTGAAGCCCTGTGCCATCAGCCGCGCCAGCGTGGTCTTGCCGACGCCGGGCGGGCCCCAGAGGATCATCGAATGTGGCTCGCCGGATTCGAAAGCCACGCGCAAGGGCTTGCCGAGGCCGAGCAGATGCTGCTGGCCGATGACGTCGTCGAAGGTAGAGGGGCGCAGGCGCTCGGCCAGAGGGGCATTCATGCGAAATTTACTGCTGCAGTACGTCGGCCCCCTTCGGCACCACGAACTTGAACTGCGTGCCCGACAGCGAAGGATTTTTCTCGAACCGGGTGAAGCTCAGCACCGACACCTGCCCGAAGCTATCACGCAATTCCATCGCGACCGGCACGCCATCTTTCAGGCCAATGCCGATCTTCTCGAACTGCGTGTCCTTGGCCTTGGGTATCGCCTGCAGCCACTCGATGCCGTTGCGCGTGCCGGCCTCGGACAGCGTGAAATTTTTTTCGAGGTCGTTGCTACCGAACAGGATCGCCGCTGGTGACGAACCGATCGCATCACCGAGCGCGCGCAGGGTCACTTGATTGAGATCCTTGTCGTGGATGTAAAGCATTTCGCCGTCGGCCTGCAGTAGCTGTTCGTACGGCTTCTTGTAGTTCCAGATAAATTTGCCGGGACGCGCGAACACGAAGCTCCCGCTGGCTTCGTTAGATGTACGCAGCTTGCCGTTTTCTTCCTTCACCAGCCGCTGCACGAAATCGCCGCGCGCGGATTTGGTGTTGGCGACGAAGGCTTTGAACTGGTCCAGCGCTGCCGCGCATGCCAGCAGCGGAAAGCACAGCAGCAGCGGCACTGCAATCCTGCCGGCCAGTGAAACATTGAAACGCATCAGACTCATCCTTCCGGGTTGGTGTTGGGCACGAGTATCTCGCGGTTACCGTTTGACTGCATCGCCGAAACCAGCCCGCTCTGTTCCATCTGCTCGAGCAGGCGCGCGGCGCGGTTGTAGCCGATGCGCAGGTGCCGCTGCACCAGCGAGATCGACGCACGCCGATGCTTGAGGACGACGGCTACGGCCTGGTCATACATCGGGTCGGCTTCGCCGCCAGGCGCCTCGCCTGCGGCGCCGGCTTCGCCGCCTTCGGCCACGCCGCCCTCGAGGATGCCCTCGATATAGTTCGGCTCACCCTGCGCCTTCAGGTGCTCGACCACGCGATGCACCTCATCATCCGCCACGAAGGCGCCATGCACACGCATCGGCAGGCCGGTACCGGGCGGCATGTAGAGCATGTCGCCCATGCCGAGCAGCGCTTCGGCGCCCTGCTGGTCGAGAATGGTGCGTGAATCGATCTTGGACGATACCTGAAACGCGATGCGGGTCGGCACGTTGGCCTTGATCAGGCCGGTGATCACGTCCACCGACGGACGCTGGGTGGCGAGAATCAGATGGATGCCGGCCGCACGCGCCTTTTGCGCGATGCGAGCGATCAGTTCTTCGACCTTCTTACCGACCACCATCATCAGATCGGCCAGCTCATCAATGATGATGACGATGGTCGGCAGCTTCTCCAGCGGTTCCGGTGCGTCGGGCGTCAGACTGAACGGGTTCGGTATCTTCGCTTCTTTCTTGGCCGCGTCGGCAATCTTCTGATTGAAGCCGGCAAGATTGCGCACACCCAGCTTGGACATCAGCTTGTAGCGGCGCTCCATTTCATTCACGGCCCAGTTGAGCGCATGGCCGGCCTGGCGCATGTCAGTCACCACCGGTGCCAGCAGATGCGGTATGCCTTCGTAGATCGACAGCTCCAGCATCTTCGGATCGATCAGGATCAGGCGAACCTGATTCGGGTCGGCCTTGTAAAGCAGCGACAGGATGGTTGCATTGATGCCGACCGATTTGCCCGAGCCCGTGGTACCGGCCACCAGCAGGTGCGGCATTTTTGCCAGGTCGGCCACCACCGGGTTGCCGGCAATGTCCTTGCCGAGACCGACGGTCAGCAGCGATGCATTGTCGTTATAAACCTTGGAACCGACGATTTCGGAAAAGCGCACGATCTGGCGCTTGGGGTTCGGCAGTTCCAGACCCATGTAGTTCTTGCCGGGGATGGTCTCGACCACGCGGATCGAGGTCAGCGATAGCGCCCGCGCCAGGTCGCGCGCGAGGTTGACGATCTGGCTGCCTTTGACGCCGGTGGCGGGTTCGATTTCATAGCGCGTGATCACCGGGCCGGGATAGGCGGCCACCACCTTCACGTCGACACCGAAGTCGCCGAGCTTTTTCTCGATCAGGCGACTGGTGAATTCCAGCGTCTCGACGCTGACGGTTTCCTGCGCGGCCGGCGGCTCGTCAAGTAGCGACAGTGGTGGCAAATTGGTATCGGGCATGTCGAGGAACAGGGACACCTGCTTTTCCTTTTCGACACGCTCGGATTTGGGCACACTGACGACCTGCGGAACGATCTGTATCGGCGGTGCCTCGACGGTCTTGCCGCGCTCCTTGACCACGGCCTCTTCGCGCTTGACGACCGCCTCTTCGCCGATGCGCCTGTCCTCGCGTGCCTGATAGCTCTGTACCAGTGCCTGTGCCGCATCTTCCAGCGCGCCGCCCAGCCGCTCGGCCACCGCCAGCCATGACACATGAAAGCACAATGAAAATCCGAGCAGGAACAACATCAGCAGGATCAGCGTCGCGCCGTTAAAACCAAGCGCGGTCTGAGCGGCACCACCGAGCAACTCGCCAAACACACCGCCGGAAACGCTCGGACGTTGCACTTTCAGCGAATACATGCGCACGAACTCGAGCGCGCAACTACCCAGCAGCATCAGCACGAAGCCTGCCCCGCGAATGCCTGTCTCGAAACGATGGCGCGGCTCCGGCTGCCTGTGCAGCAGGAAGCGGCGGGCCATTTGCCGGTAGCTGGTCCACACCAGCGCCAGCAGCACCACGTTGAACCACCAGGCAGAAAAACCGAACATGTACAGCATGATGTCGGCCAGCCAGGCGCCGACAGTACCGCCCCAGTTTTCCGCGCGCGCGCCAGCGCCGGCGTGCGACCAGCTGGAATCGGACGGCGTGTAGGTATAAAGCGCCAGAGTCAGGAAGACGCCAAGCACCGTAAACGCGACCCAGCGCGCCTCAACCAGCAGTCGGATCAGCCGGTTTGGCAAAGGTTCAGGCGGGGGCGGCGGCGGTGTGCGGGTGTAGGGAGCGGCGGTTCGGGTCATGGAATGCGGCAGTTCGTGCAGCCCTGAGGCTATCGGGCAGTTCCTCTATAATGACGTTCGTTTCGCGCGGCAATATCGCACGGTTCAAGGCAGGATGATACTCCCTCCGACTGCCTTTCCCTGCTGAATGCCCAAGCCGCTGCCTTTCCAGTTTCTTATTGTTTTGTTCACTCCATAAAATATCCCATGTCCAGCCCCAAACATGCACGCGTCCTGATCATTGGTTCCGGCCCGGCCGGTTACAGCGCCGCCGTCTACGCGGCGCGCGCCAACCTGAAACCGGTACTGGTGACCGGTGTCGAACAGGGTGGCCAGCTGATGACCACGACCGACGTCGAAAACTGGCCCGGCGATCCAATGGGCGTGCAGGGGCCGGAGTTGATGCAGCGTCTGCTGCAGCATGCAGAGCGCTTCAACACCGAGATCATTTTTGACCACATTCACACCACGCATCTCAATGAGCGTCCGTTCCGCCTCGAAGGTGACGCCGGCAGCTATACCTGCGATGCGCTGATCATCGCCACCGGCGCGTCCGCGCAATACCTCGGGCTGCCGTCCGAGGAAGCGTTCATGGGCAAGGGTGTATCAGCCTGCGCGACCTGCGATGGCTTCTTCTACAAAAATCAGGACGTGGCCGTGATCGGCGGAGGCAATACCGCTGTCGAAGAGGCGCTGTATCTGTCCAACATCGCGAAGAAGGTGACCGTCATCCATCGCCGCGACAAGTTCCGCGCCGAGCCTATCCTGATCGACCGGCTGATGGCCAAGGTGGCGGAGGGCCGTGTCGATATTCGCTGGAATCACACGCTCGACGAAGTGACCGGCGATGACAGCGGTGTTACCGGCATCAACATCAAATCGACGGTCGACGGCTCGGTATCGGCGGTTCCGGTACATGGCCTGTTCGTTGCAATCGGCCACAAGCCGAACACCAGCATTTTCGAGGGCCAGCTCGTCATGAAGAATGGCTATATCGTCACGAAGAGCGGCATCGAGGGCATGGCGACCATGACCTCGGTCGAAGGCGTGTTCGCCGCCGGCGACGTGCAGGACCATGTGTACCGTCAGGCGATTACCAGCGCCGGCACCGGCTGTATGGCCGCACTCGACGCTCAGCGTTACCTCGAATCGCAAGAGTAAGTCCCCGTGCGGGCCGCCGTGCCCGCCATTCCAGGAGGCCTTCGCAATGAAAGACCTGGCCGAACTGAAGGCCCTGCAACAACGGCTGAAAGAGCGCGCGGCTGCGGCCGCCGAGGCTGAACGGCAGCGACGCGAACTGGCCGCACAACGCGAACGTGAAGCGAATGTCTTCCGGGATGCGATCGGCAATGTCACGCCGCTGAAGGTACCGCCGCGCGTATTGCCGGAGCCGGCACGGCCGGAACCCATCGCTCAGCAGCGCATCGCCGACGACGAAGCAGTACTGCGCGAATCGCTGTCCGATGAATTCAGCATCGACACCCTGCTCGAGGTCGACGAGACGCTCAGCTATGCACGTGGCGGTATCGGTCCGGATGTGATGAAGAAATTGCGCGGCGGCGGCTGGGTGGTGCAGGATCAGCTCGACCTGCACGGCCTGCGCGTCGACGAAGCACGTGAGGCGCTCGGGCAATTCCTGCGCAGTGCGGGCAAGCGCGGCTTTCGCTGCGTGCGCATCATTCACGGCAAGGGACTGGGCTCTCTGAACAAGAAGCCGGTGCTGAAATCCAAGGTCAGAAACTGGCTGGTGCAGAAGGACGAGGTCATCGCCTTCTGCCAGGCGCGCGCTGCCGATGGCGGCAGCGGGGCATTGATGGTGCTGCTGAAGGGGTCGTGATCAGACCGCTTCTTCGCCGGTCTCGCCGGTACGGATGCGGATCACCTGCTCGACCGACGTGACGAAAATCTTGCCGTCGCCGATCTTGCCGGTACGTGCCGCCTTCACGATCGCCTCGACGGCATGGTCCACCACGTCGTCGGCCACGACCACTTCGATTTTCACTTTGGGCAGGAAGTCGACCACATATTCAGCACCTCGGTAGAGTTCGGTGTGCCCTTTCTGGCGTCCAAAGCCCTTCACCTCGGTGACGGTCAGGCCGCTGACGCCGACGGCAGCCAGTGCCTCGCGCACCTCGTCGAGCTTGAACGGTTTGATGACGGCAGTGATCTGTTTCACGACAACTCCTCTTTCGAACTTATTGGGATAAACGGTTTACTCTTTGAAGCGGGACGTGATCGGGTAGCGCCAGTCGCGCCCAAAGGCGCGGTGCGTGACCCGTGGTCCGACCGGCGCCTGACGCCGCTTGTATTCGTTGATCTTGATTAGCCGGGTGATACGGTCGACATCGTCCTTACGATAACCTGCGGCCAGCAGTTCCGCAACGCCCTGCCCCTCTTCCATATACAGCTTCAGGATGCCGTCGAGCACGTCGTACGGCGGCAGTGAATCCTGGTCGACCTGATTCGGTCGCAATTCAGCCGACGGCGGCCGCGTCAGGATGCGCTCCGGAATGACCTCGGACAGGCTGTTTCGGTAATCACAGAGCCGGTAGACCAGCGTCTTCACGATGTCCTTGATCACCGCATAGCCGCCGGCCATATCGCCGTACAGCGTGCAGTAGCCCGTCGCCATCTCGCTCTTGTTACCGGTGGTCAGGACGATCGCGCCGCTTTTGTTCGACAGTGCCATCAGGAGGGTGCCGCGGATACGCGCCTGCAGGTTTTCTTCGGTGGTGTCGGCCGGCAGCCCGGCGAACAGCGGCGACAGCGACTGCGTAAAAGCATCGAAGCAGCCGGCAATGGGGATCTCGTCGTACTGCACGCCGAGCCGCGCCACCATGTCGCGCGAATCGATCCACGAAATCTCGGCGGTGTACGGCGAAGGCATCATCACGGCGCGCACCTTGTCGGCTCCGAGCGCATCGACCGCAATGGCCAGCGTCAGCGCCGAATCGACGCCGCCGGACAGGCCGATGATGGCGCCCGGGAAGCCATTCTTGCCGACATAGTCGCGCACACCGAGTACCAGCGCCGAGTACACCTGCGCCTCCAGCGACTGCGGCTCCGGCAAAGGCTGCGGCAGTGGCTGGCCGTCGTCGAACTGCACCAGCGCAAAATCTTCTTCGAAAGGCTTGAGCTGCGCGCAAACATTGCCAGCTGCATCCAGCACGAAAGATGAGCCATCAAACACCAGCTCGTCTTGCGCGCCGACCAGGTTCGCATACACCATCGCCATGCCCTGACTGCTGACATTCTCGCGCATGGTATCGACCCGCAGATGCTGCTTGTGCATGTGATACGGCGAAGCATTCGGCACCAGCAGCACTTGAGCGCCGTGCTCACGCGCCTTGCGCGGCATCTCGGCGTACCAGGTGTCTTCGCAGATGTTGAGCGCGAAGCGCATGCCCTTCACGTCAAAGGTGCAGACATCGTCGGCGGCACTGAAGTAGCGCTTCTCGTCGAACACCGTGTAATTCGGCAGCGCGTGCTTGCGGTAGGTGTGAATCACCTGGCCATCGCACAGCACCGATGCCGCGTTGTAATGCGCTGCATCGCCGTCCGACAGGGGATGCCCGACAACCACACGCAACCCCTTCAGGCCGGCCAGTGTAGCGGCGAGGTCTTGCAGGGCTTGCCGGGATTTTGCGTAGAATGAGCGACGCAGCAGCAGGTCTTCCGGCGGATATCCGACAAGTGACAATTCGGGCGTGATCACGATGTCGGCACCTGCGGCTGCCGCGCGCCGCGCCGCGTCGGCGATGCGTGCGCTGTTGCCGTCGAGGTCGCCGACGGTACTGTTGATCTGGGCTAGGGCTACGGTGACTGGCATCGCGACTGTGTTTCCTTCGACTTCCTTGAGCGTCAGTGAGGCAGATTCTGCAGAACCCGAATTATCGCACGCGCATCCTGTCTTCCCTGTCCGAGGTCGGACAGCCCGCCTGGGACCGACTGGTCGGTCTGCAGGACGACAGCAACCCCTTCCTGTCGTTTGCCTTTCTGCATGCGCTGCATGAGTCCGGCAGTGCATCGTCTGATACCGGCTGGCAGCCGCAATATCTGACGCTATGGACTAATGACGAGCTGGTCGCCGCGCTGCCGATGTATGCGAAATTCCATTCGTATGGCGAATATGTATTCGACTGGGCCTGGGCAGATGCCTACCGGCGCAACGGTGTCGACTATTACCCGAAGCTACTGTCGGCAATACCGTTTACCCCGGTAACGGGTGCGCGGCTGCTGGCCACCGACGCGACCACGCGCGCTGCACTCGTCGATGCACTAACGCAGCTTCAGGAGGCAAACGGACTATCGTCGACCCATGTGCTCTATCCGCCTGAGCCACAGGCGCGGCAGTTGCAGGATGCCGGATTCCTGTTGCGCAAGGGGGTGCAGTTCCACTGGCAAAACGAAGGCTATGACCAATTCGAACAATTCCTGACGACGCTGGAGCAGAAGAAGCGCAAGAATATTCGTGCCGAGCGCCGCAAGGTGGCCGAGGCTGGCATCACGATGCGGCGAGTCTTGGGGCGGGAAGCCACCGAAGCCGACTGGCGCTTCTTCAAGCGCTGCTACGACCACACGTACCGCGCCCATTACTCGACGCCCTACCTGAATCTGGATTTTTTCCTGCGCATCGCCGCATCCATGCCGGACAACCTGCTGCTGGTGATCGGGGAACGTGACGGCCAGCCCGTGGCCTCATCGCTGCTGGTCTACGACGCCAGGGCGCTGTACGGCAGGTATTGGGGCTGCATCGAGCAGCACCCGTGCCTGCATTTCGAGACCGCCTATTACCAGCCGCTGGAATTCTGCATCGAGCAAAAGATCGCGGCGTTTGAGGGCGGCGCGCAGGGAGAACACAAGATGGCGCGCGGGTTCCTGCCGCAGACGACCTGGTCGGCGCACTGGCTCGCGCATGCGGGTTTCTATGATGCGGTGGAACGCTTCCTTGCGCAGGAAGGCCAGGGAATGGCGGCGTATGTGGATGAGCTGAACGACAGAAGTCCGTTCAGGTAAGGCCTATGTCTGCGGCCCGGAGCCCGACACTGGCATCCGGAGATGATCCGCGATGGATTCCGGCTTGCGCCGGAATGACGGTTATAGGTACGAATATCGTTTAAAACGTCATTCCGGCGCAAGCCGGCATCCATGCTCAAACACGCAGAGCCTGCGTCAAATGCCGTTTACTTCGCCAGCTTGCCGTAAGCCTCGACGCCGGCAAGAATCTCCTGCTTAGCGTCTTCCGGACCGTACCAGCCGTCGACCTTCACCCACTTGCCCGGCTCCAGGTCTTTGTAGTGCTCGAAGAAGTGCTGGATCTGCTGCAGACGCAGATCGTTCAGGTCTTCCGGCTTTTGCCAGTGCGTGTAGATCGGCAGGACTTTGTCAATCGGCACGGCCAGTACTTTTGCGTCACCGCCGGATTCATCAGTCATTTTCAGCACGCCGATCGGGCGGCAGCGCACCACCACACCCGGGATCAGCGGGAAAGGCGTGATCACTAGGACATCAACGGGGTCGCCGTCGTCGGCGATGGTCTGCGGCACGTAGCCGTAATTGCACGGATAGTGCATCGCCGTACCCATGAAGCGGTCCACGAACAGTGCACCGGTGTCCTTGTCGACCTCGTACTTGATCGGGTCGGCGTTCATCGGGATTTCAATGATGACGTTGAAGTCGTTCGGCACGTCGCGGCCGGGCGAGACGTTGTTCAAGCTCATGGCATTCCTCGGGTTGCGTTTGGAAAATTCAAAACCCGCGATTATAGCCGGTGACGCTTGCCGCAAGCTGACGGCTGCCGGCTCAGGAAGGGCGCGATCCGGGCTGGCTAGACAGTGCGCACTCGCGATAATGCTTCGCGGCCGTTTCCGGCTGGTCGAGTGTCTCGAACATCTGCGCCAGCCGTAAATGCGCTTCCCGCAGAGTGGCGGGCTCGATGGCACCGAGTACGGCCTGCTCGAGATGGCGCTGCGCCTTGCCCCACAGCTTTTGCCGCTGGCAGAGCGCGCCAAGCAGCAACGACAGCTCGGCATCATTCGGGCGCTCGCGCAGCCAGTGCTCAGCCTGCTCGATCTGTGCGAGCAGTGCGGCCGATCCTTCGGCTGCAGCGCACTGCCGGTATGCGCGCAAAAGCCGCACGTCCCATTGCACGGCCAGCGCCTGCTCGAGGATTTCGGCAGCGTCCTGCGGCCGTCCGGCCTTCACAAAAGCATTCGCTGCCAGCGCGGCGACGGCCGGACTCTGGCGATCGGCGTTCGGGACCGTCGACCACAGCTTGCGCAGTGCCTCAAGATCCTCGGCGACTTTCGGCAGCAGCGCCTCGTACGCGAGGTCGCGCAAACGGCGCGACAGCGTCGGATGCAGGGCGTCGTGCTTGTCCAGCAGACGCACCAGCCGCAGTACCTCGGACCAGTTGCGCGTGTTCTGGTTGACCTTCAGCGCCAGCCGAAGCGCCTGTGCGTGACGGATGCCGTTGGTATTCAGCTCGTAGAGCGCGGCAAGCGCGGCCTCGGCTTCCTTGTTGTCCTCGGACAGCAATTCAACGGTGCTCATCAGACGCGCGGTGCGCACACTACTGTCCTGCGCTGCAGCTTCCAGCCACTTATCGCGACGCGCCGGTTGATGCACGCGCTGTGCGGCACGTGCGCCGATCAGCGCAGCCAAACCAGCAAATTCAGGCGACTCCGAGGCACGGGTCGCGGATTTTTCGGCGCGGCCAAAACGCCCCTCGAGATATGAGCGCAGCGCGTCCTGCAGCGCGCGGCCCGACTCACGCAACTGCCGGGCAGCACGGTATTCGGCAACCCGCCGCGGCAGCGCCATCGTCGCGCGTACCGCGTTGACGATGGTCAGCAGCAGCGCGAAGGCGGCGATCAGCACCACGATAAAGAAGTTCAGCGACATGTCCACGCGATACGGCGGATAGAACAGCACCACGTTGCCCGGATTGAAACGGGCCAGCACGGCGATGCCGATCGCTGTGGCGAACAGCGTCAGGATCCACAGGAAGAAGCGCATGCTCAAGGGCGACTCCCGTTCATGGCCGCGCACGCGACTGCCGCACCGCCGCCAGGCTGTTTGACAGCGACGGCATCTCGATGCTGAGTTCGCTCTCGCGCAGCTGGCGGATCAGCTCTCGGCCGGCCTGTGTGTGGCGATCATTCGTGTCGAAGTAACGCTGTAGCGACTGATCAACTTCCGCGAGGTCGCTGCGGAATGCGGCATCATTGCGCGACAGCAGCGCGACACGCGCGTTCAACAGACGCAGCTTGACGTTCTCGCGCGCAAAAAAGGCCTGGTCGGGCGACAACAGCAGCGCCTCGGGACGGGTCACGGTACGCACGCGCACCAGCTGGCGGATATCGCTCCAGAGCTCGGCGCTCCAAGTGGTCCAGCGCTCCTGCAATTCGGTACGCCAGTTCGGCTCCGGCGTCGATGCGGCCTTCTGCGCACTCTTTGTCTTCGGGATGGCGCGCGGCTTCGGTGGCGGCGGTGGGGCCGGCTGCTCATCAGCCAGTAGCGGCATGGTATCGACCTGCGCGATCAGGGTATCCAGGCGCACCGCGATACCAGTCAGGTCGACGCTGGGCAAGCCCTTGAGCTTGTCCATGTCCTGAGCGATCGCGCGGCGGATCGCGATGAACTGCGGGCGATCTGCGCGCGACAGCCGCGCATCCGCATTCTGCAAGGCGATCAGGGCGCCGCGCACATTGCCAGCCAGTTGCAGTTGCTGGCTGGCGGTGGACAGCACCTGTTCGATCTCGGCGAGCGCCCAGTCGTCGCGGTTCTTCGAAAGTTCGCGGTACATCTGCTCAAGCGCGATCTGCTGTCCCTGCGATTCGACCTGCCGGGCTTCCAGCATCGCGAGCTTGGCCTGCACCGAGCGCAACTCGTTATCGAGACGGTCGGCGATCAGCTTGGTCTGACTATTCAGCGTATCGCCAGTCTGCAAGCGCTGCGCGACCTCGCGGCGCAGTTCGCCGACCTCGGTGCGGGCGGTCCACCATTGCGCGGCCAATAGCACGGCCAGCGCACCAACGGCCAGTTTCAGCCGCGAGTCCTTGCCCTCCAGATGCAGGCTCAGGCGCGAGCGCAGCGCATCGGCCGCATTGGAAGGCGGCTTTGGCACGTCAGTAGGGTCAGAGGCAGCGCGATCGGCAGCAGGTGGCACGGACGTTGCCTCGGCCGAAGCCGACGCTGGCTGCGTGTCCGCCGGCGGACGCGGCGTATTGGCGGAATCGTTCGGTTCGCTCATGGGCGCGATTGTATCGCGGCAAGCAGGGCCTCGTCGCCGGAATCAGTAAGCATTACGTGAGTAAATCCCAGTTCCTGCGCCGTCTCGGCGATACGCCGGTGCGGCACGATCAGCCGGCACATGCGCATCGTGTCCCAGCCGGACGGACCGGCAGTCTCCAGCACGTCCTGCTGCAGGTTGCGCAAGGCCTCGGAACTGGTAATGACCCAGTCCGCGCCAGAAGCCAGCAGTGCGGCCAGTCGCGCGCGCCGCGCGGTATCCAGCAGCGGCGCACCGCGCCGGTAGGCCGCGATCTTGTCAACCGCAACGCCAGCATCGCGCAGGCGCTCGGCCAGCAGTTCGCGGCCAGTCTCGGCGCGCACGATCAGGGCCTTGCGGCCGCGCAGCGTGTCCAGGTCGAGTACGTCCAGCAGCGTATCGGAATCGGTTCGATGCGGGTCGGTCGGATATACGATGCGCGCATTCGATTCAGTCAGTCCCTGCCTTGCGAGCGCCTGGCGGCTGCCTTCGCCGACCACGGCAGCGATCACGCCGGCCGGCCACTGCGGGATGAAACAAAAAGCGGCATCAACCGCATTCGGACTGACGAAAGCGACCAGCGCGTAGTCGGTCAGCCTCGCCATCGCCGACGCCAGCGGACCCGTGTCGGCCAGCGGCTGAATGTCGAGCAGCGGGAAAATCTCTACAGGAATGCCTGCGGCAGCCAGGCGCGCGGCCAGCGGTTCCGCCTGCGCAAGCGGCCGGGTAATGACAACGACCGCGCTCACTCGAGCTTGCAGGCAGCCAGGATCGCGCTGGCGTCCTGCGCCTCGAGCTCCCTGGCGACTTGCATGCCGAGCGCCTCTGGTGCATCGGGTACGCCCTGCACGGCAGCCTGCGCAATACGCTTACCGTCGGGTGTGGCCACCATGGCGCGCAACTGCAGCGTCCCCGCGGCGACCGTGGCGAAGGCGGCCAGCGGCACCTGGCAGCTACCGCCGAAGCTGCGCGACAGCTGGCGTTCGGCGCGCACCGCATGTTCGGTATCGGCATGGTTCAGCGGCGCGAGCAGGTCGATCAGCTCGGGGCGGCCGGCACGGATCTCGATCGCCATGGCACCCTGGCCCGGCGCCGGCAGGCTGTCCTCGGGTTCAATGAAGGCGCGGATGCGTGCGGCAAGACCGAGGCGTTTCAGGCCGGCGGCGGCGAGTATGATCGCGGCATATTCGCCGCGATCGAGCTTGCCGAGACGGGTGTCAAGGTTGCCACGCAGCGGCTGGATCACCAGGTGCGGGAAGCGTGCGGAAATCAATGCCTGACGACGCAGGCTGCTGGTGCCGACCACGGCGCCTGCCGGCAGTTCGGCCAGACTGGCGTAGTCATTCGATACAAATGCATCGCGCGGATCTTCGCGTTCGAGCACGGCCGCCAGCGCGAAGCCCTCCGGCAGTTCCATCGGCACGTCCTTCAGCGAGTGGACCGCGAGGTCGGCACGCCCCTCTTCCATCGCGACTTCGAGCTCCTTCACGAATAATCCCTTGCCACCGACTTTCGACAGCGTGCGGTCGAGGATCTGGTCGCCGCGCGTGGTCATGCCGAGGATCTCGACGGTACTGTGCGGATATAATTCGAGCAAGCGCGCGCGAACATGCTCGGCCTGCCACATGGCGAGGCGACTTTCGCGCGATGCGATGATCAGTTTCCCGGAAAAAGAAGCGTTCAAGACTGGCTTTCGATAGGAGGCTCGTCACGAGCGCCGGACGGCCTGCAGGGTTCGCGTTGGGTGGCTCGAATGAGCCTTTTGACAGCGCTGAATTCTAGCATGCACGCTCGTCCCGCCAACGGTCCACACCCTGCCCCCAGACCATGCCCTCCAGCAAAAAAACCTCGAATCGCGCCGTGAAGGCGTCTGCCGCCAAGACCTTAAAACCTGCCGACAAGGACGCACCGCTGAAAGAAGATATCCGGCTGCTAGGCCGCTTGCTGGGCGATGTGATTCGGCAGCAGGAGGGCGATGCCGTATTCGAGATCGTCGAAACCATCCGGCAGACAGCAGTGCGCTTGCGCCGTGAGTCCGATCCGCAGGCCGGCGCCGATCTCGACCGGCTGCTGAAAAAGCTCACGCGTGATCAGACCAATGCGGTCGTCCGCGCGTTTTCGTATTTTTCACACCTCGCTAACATTGCCGAAGACCAGCACCATAACCGCCGCCGTCGCGCCCATCTGCTGGCCGGCTCGGCGCCGCAGCCGGGCAGCATCGCGGCCACACTGTCGACGCTGGATGCGGCCGGCGTGCCCGGCAAGGCGGTGCAGAGCTTCTTCGCCGATGCGCTGATTTCACCGGTGCTGACCGCCCACCCGACTGAAGTGCAACGCAAGAGCATCCTCGACGCCGGCCGCGAGATCGCGTGCCTGCTCGCGCTGCGCGACCTGCCGATGACGCCGGCCGAACGGCAGCGCAATGCGCAGCTGCTACACGCTGAAGTGGCCAAGCTATGGCAGACGCGCATGCTGCGTTACCAGCGACTGACCGTCGATGACGAAATCGAAAATGCGCTCTCCTACTACCGGATCACCTTCCTGCGCGAACTGCCAGGACTGATGGAAGACATCGAGGAGGAGACGCTGGCGCAATACCCGAACCTGCGCAAGCTGTCGCTGCCGCCGTTCGTGCAGATGGGCAGCTGGATCGGTGGTGACCGCGACGGCAATCCGAACGTGAATGCTGCGACGATGGAACTCGCCATGACGCGCCAGTCGACCACGATCTTTGATTTCTATCTGGACGAAGTGCATGCGCTGGGCGCGGAACTGTCGATCTCGACACTGCTGGTGTCGGTCAGCGACGCGCTGCAGGCCATGGCCGATGCATCGCCGGACCAGTCGCCTCACCGCACCGACGAGCCCTACCGACGCGCGCTGATTCTCGTCTACGCGCGGCTGGCTGCAACGGCACGCAGACTGGGTGTGACGAATATCCTTCGGCATGAGGTCGGCGCCGCCGATCCCTATGCATCGCCAGACGCATTCGTCGCCGACCTTGATGTGATTGGCGAATCGCTGCGTGCAAACCACGGACTGGCACTCACGCGTCCTCGGCTGAATACGCTGCGGCGCGCGGCCAGCATTTTCGGCTTCCACCTGGCCACGCTGGACATGCGGCAGAGTTCGGATGTGCACGAGCGAGTGCTGGCCGAACTGTTTTCGGTGGCCGGTGCCTGCGCCGACTATGCCAGCCTGTCCGAAAACGACAAGCTCGCGCTGCTGCTGGCCGAGCTCGCGCAGCCACGTCTGCTGCGCTCGCCTTATCTGGCTTACTCAGACGAGACGGTGTCAGAACTGGCGGTGCTGAAGGCGGCACGGCAGGTGCGGACCCATTTCGGCGCGCGCGCGATCCGCAACTACATCATTTCGCATACCGAGACCGTGTCGGACTTGATGGAAGTGCTGCTGCTGCAGCGCGAGGCCGGCCTGCTGCGCGTGCAGCCGGATGGCTCGCTGCAGGCAGAGCTGATGGTGATCCCGCTGTTCGAGACCATTCCCGATCTGCGCAATGCGTCCGGCATCATGGATGGCTGGCTGTCGATGGCCTCCGTGCGCGCACTGGTCGGGCGGCAGGGCGAGCTGCAGGAAGTCATGCTCGGCTACTCGGATTCAAACAAGGACGGCGGCTTCCTCACGTCGAACTGGGAACTGTACAAAGCCGAGATCGCGCTCGTACAGGTCTTCGAGCGGCACGGAGTGAAGCTGCGGCTGTTCCATGGCCGTGGCGGTACGGTCGGCCGTGGCGGCGGCCCCAGCCATGATGCGATCCTTGCGCAGCCGGAAGGCACGGTAAACGGGCAGTTCCGGCTGACCGAGCAGGGTGAAATCATCGCGTCGAAATTTTCGAACCCCGAGATCGGCCGGCGCAATCTCGAGCTGGTGGTGGCTGCGGTCATGGAAGCCAGTCTGCGACCGCCGCATGCCGACACAAAGCGCGCAAAACGCTTGCAGGAATTCGAGCGCGTCATGGAAACGCTATCCGAGTATGCGTATGCCGCGTACCGCAACCTCGTCTACGAGACCCCGGGATTTACCGACTATTTCTTCGAGTCGACTCCCATTGCCGAAATCGCTGAACTGAACATCGGCTCGCGCCCGGCATCACGCAAGGCAACACGCCGCATCGAGGACCTGCGAGCCATACCGTGGGGCTTTTCATGGGGACAGTGCCGGCTGCTGCTGCCGGGCTGGTACGGCTTTGGCAGTGCGGTCGATGTGTGGCTGAAGGACGAGACCAGTGGCCCGCGTGCGAAGAAACTCGCGCAGCTGCGTGCGATGGTGAAGGAATGGCCGTTCTTCTCGACGCTGCTGTCGAACATGGACATGGTGCTGGCCAAAACCGACCTCGCCGTGGCGGCGCGCTATGCCGGACTGGTGGCTGATCGCAAGCTACGCAATGCGATCTTCAAGCGCATCGCCGCCGAGCATGGACTGACGGTGGACTGCCTGTCGCTGGTGACCGGCGCGAAGGACAGGCTGTCGGCCAACCCCACGCTGGCGCGCTCGATCAAGAACCGCTTTGCCTATCTGGATCCGCTGAATCACCTGCAGGTCGAACTGATCAAGCGGCATCGCAGCTGGAAGGAGCAGGGGCGCGAGTCGGACTACCGCGTACACCGCGGGATTCACCTGTCGATCAACGGGGTGGCGGCAGGGCTGAGGAATACTGGCTGAGGAATGCCGGCTGAAGCTGGGCGTTCCTCTATAATCCCGCCTGACTCTGCGGCGGCTTCGAAATGGCGTACGCTTATCTGAAGACACGGTATCCCGGCCTGCGCCGGGATGAAGAATTCGTAATCCGCCGGCCCTGATAACGTCATCCTGGCGCAGGCCGGGATCCAGCGACTTTCTCCGAACAGGCGTCACGGCCGAAAATTCCTGAATCTCGCAACTGAACACCCACACATGACCGACCAATTCTCCAAAAAATCCGAAGCCTGGTCCGCCCGCTTCTCCGAACCTGTGTCCGATCTCGTCAAGCGCTATACCGCCTCGGTATTCTTTGACAAGCGTCTCGCCCATGTCGATATCCAGGGCTCGCTAGCGCACGCCGACATGCTGGCCGCCCAGGGCACTATCAGTGCGCAGGATCTCGCGGATATCCAGCGCGGCATGGCTCAGATCCTTTCCGAGATCGACAGCGGCAAGTTCACGTGGCTGCTCGATCTCGAAGACGTACACCTGAACATCGAAAAACGCCTGACCGAACTGGTCGGCGACGCCGGCAAACGTCTGCATACCGGACGCTCGCGCAATGACCAGGTTGCCACCGATATCCGTCTGTATATGCGCGGCGCAATCGACGACATCCTCGGGCTGCTGAAGGCGCTGCGTACCGCACTGGTCGACCTCGCAGACAAGCACGCGGACACTATTCTGCCCGGCTTCACGCACATGCAGGTGGCGCAACCGGTGACATTTGGTCATCACATGCTCGCCTACGTCGAGATGTTCGGGCGCGATGCCGAGCGCATGACCGACTGTCGCAAGCGCGTCAACCGCCTGCCGCTCGGCGCGGCCGCACTGGCAGGCACGACCTTCCCGATCGACCGCGAGCGCGTCGCGAAGACGCTGGGCTTCGATGACGTTTGCCACAACTCGCTCGACGCCGTATCCGACCGCGACTTCGCCATCGAATTTTGCGCAGCCGCGGCACTAGTGATGACGCACATCTCGCGACTGTCGGAAGAGCTGGTGATCTGGATGAGTCCGCGCGTGGGCTTCATCGACATCGCTGATCGCTTCTGCACCGGCTCATCGATCATGCCACAGAAGAAAAATCCGGATGTTCCTGAACTCGCACGCGGCAAGACCGGCCGCGTGAACGGCCATCTGATCTCGCTGCTGACGCTAATGAAGGGACAGCCGCTGGCCTATAACAAGGACAATCAGGAAGACAAGGAACCGCTGTTCGACACCGTCGACACGCTGGTCGACACGCTGCGCATCTTCGCCGACATGGCTGGTGGTATTACTGTGAAGCCGCAAGCCATGCGCGCTGCCGCGCTGCAGGGCTACGCAACCGCCACCGACCTGGCCGATTATCTGGTGAAGAAGGGTCTGCCGTTCCGCGATGCGCATGAAGCGGTCGCTCTGGCGGTACGCAGCTGCGAACAAAAAGGCTGCGACCTGGCGGACCTGTCGCTGGATGAGCTGCGTGCCTTCTCACCACTGATCGACAGCGATGTGCATGCCGTGCTGACGCTCGAAGGCTCGGTGGCCGCGCGCGCGCACATTGGCGGCACTGCACCCGACCAGGTTCGTGCGGCGATCCGCCGCGTGCGTAGCCAGCTCAGCTAAGCGCTGCTCGCGTCATTCAAACAGCACCAAGGCACCCGCGCCGCCCAATCGGCCCGGGTGCTTTTTTTTCGTCGCGACCGATTGCCTTTGATTAAAAGCCCCTTCCAAACTTGAAAATCCACGGAGGATTTTCGGCCTTAATGTTGTGATAAAACGTCATGCTTGGGAGCGATATAAAAGAATCAAATAAGGTGAAGTTCGCTGCTGCATAGCAACACGAAGATTCTCAAACAACGGCGGATACATTGCCTCCCACACTCGCCGCACTTGTGTCCCTCCGCACGGACCCATCGCTGCGTCGTGGTGACCTTCCCGGCAGCATAAAAGAAAAACCAAGGAGACCTGATTGATGCGCGCGCGTTCATGTCAGTGGCCACCGCAAGTGTGGGCTGCCTAACCTTCTCGAGAGAACTTCACCATGCAATTTTTACTTTCCTTTTCGAAGTGGATTGATGCGCTCAACGAGCGTATCGGCCTGGCGATCAGCTGGGCTTTGCTCGCCGCTGTGCTTATATGCTCGGGTAACGCGCTGGTACGCTACCTGCTGAACACGAGCTCAAACGCGTGGCTGGAGATCCAGTGGTACCTGTTCGGCGCGATGTTCCTGCTGGCATCTGCCTATACGCTCAGGCGCAACGAGCATGTACGCATCGACGTGGTGGTTGGCCGCTTCTCCAAACGCACGCAGGTCTGGGTCGATGTTTTCGGATTTGTTTTCTTTTTGCTGCCGGCGGTCGGTCTGATCCTGTACTTTGCGTGGCCCTACGCGCTGGAGTCGATTCGCAATCAGGAAGTGTCGAGCAACGCGGGGGGACTCGTCGTCTGGCCGGCCAAGCTGCTGATACCGTTCGGATTCCTGCTGCTTACCCTGCAAGGACTGTCCGAGCTCATCAAGCGTATCGGCTTCCTGATGGGACTGGTCGATGCGAGCGCCTTCGAGAAGCAGCAGACGACGCCGCAGGAAGAGATCGCCGCGATTGCCGCCGCCAACAACCTGAAGTCCCCCACTGCATCGCTGGCCAGCGACGCCGAAATCGCCGCGAAGGAGGCCTGAGATGACTGCATTCCTGATTGCGAACATGGCGCCAGTGATGTTCGCTACACTGGTGCTCTTCCTGTTGTCCGGCTTCCCGGTCGCATTTTCACTGGCGGCCAATGGCCTGCTGTTCGGCTTGATCGGCATTGAGGTCGGACTGCTCAAGCCCGAGTTGCTGCAGGCGCTGCCGAACCGCGTGTTCGGCATCATGGGCAACGACACCTTGCTGGCGATACCCTTCTTCACTTTTATGGGCCTGATCCTCGAGCGTTCCGGCATGGCCGAGGATTTGCTCGACACCATTGGTCAGCTGTTCGGTCCACTGCGCGGCGGCATTGCGTACGCGGTGATCTTTGTCGGCGCGCTGCTGGCCGCCACCACCGGCGTGGTTGCGGCCTCAGTGATCTCAATGGGCCTGATCTCGCTGCCGGTCATGCTGCGCTACGGTTACGACCGCAAGATCGCGTCCGGCGTGATCGCTGCATCTGGCACGCTGGCGCAAATCATTCCGCCGTCGCTGGTGCTGATCGTGATGGCTGACCAGCTTGGCCGCTCGGTCGGCGACATGTACCAGGCCGCCTTCCTTCCCGGCCTGATGCTGACCGCGCTCTATGCGTCGTATATCTTCGCCGCGTCACTGATCCGTCCGGCGGCACTGCCGGCGCTGCCGCCAGAGGCACGCAACCTGCGTGAAGCCAACGGTGCTACCGGTCTGCTGTCGCTTGTGGCAGTCATTGCTATCGGCTGGGTCGCCGCATGGTTGTTCAAGACCTTCTATCTTGCCAGCGCGAAGCCGGGTCTTCCCACTGACGAAATGCTGATGTACAGCGGCGTGATCGGCGTACTGGTCGCGTACAGCAGCGCGCTGGCCAACAAGAAGCTGAAGCTCGGGCTGCTATCGAAGATGGCGGAAAAAGTGGTGCTGGTACTGGTGCCGCCGCTGGCACTGATCTTCCTGGTGCTGGGCACCATCTTCATCGGTATCGCTACGCCGACCGAAGGCGGCGGTATGGGCGCGCTGGGCGCGATGATCCTGGCGATATCGAACCGACGCCTGTCGCGTGATCTGCTGAAGCAGGCGATGAATTCGACAACGCGACTGTCGTGCTTCGTGCTTTTCATCCTGATCGGCTCCAGCGTTTTCTCACTGGTGTTCCGCGCCATCAACGGTGACCTCTGGGTCGAGCATCTTCTGAGCTCGCTACCGGGTGGCCAGGTCGGCTTCCTGATCGTCGTGAACCTGCTGTTCTTTGGTCTCGCGTTCTTCCTCGACTTCTTCGAGCTGGCTTTCATCCTGGTACCGCTGGTCGGTCCGGTAGCCGACAAGATGGGTATCGACCTGATCTGGTTTGGCGTACTGCTGTCAGTGAACATGCAGACTTCGTTCATGCACCCGCCTTTCGGCTTTGCGTTATTCTTCCTGCGCTCGGTCGCACCGAAGGAAGTGAAGACGAGCGATATTTACTGGGGCGCCGTACCATTCGTTGGCATACAAATCGTGATGGTCGCGTTAATCATCGCTTTTCCGACCATGATTTCGGTCGGCAGCAAGACCGATATGAAAGAACAACTGGAGCTGAACATCAACATGGGCGACTCCCCGCAGGAAGGCGACATGCCCAATGTCGCCTTCCCGGTAGAGGGTGATTCCGGATCCGACATGCCACTGGATTTCCCGGCGGAGCCGAACAAGAAATAGCGGGCAAGGAACGAGCCCATTAGCCAAGCAATGACAAGCGCATCCTCCGGGATGCGCTTTTTTTGCGCAAAAAAAAGCCCGCATCGCTGCGGGCTGGAGTCGGTTGACCTTGACGGAGTCGTGTCGATCAGGACTTGGCGCGACTCAGATCTTGGAGCGGCTCAGGTAGATCTGAACCGGTGATTCCGCGACTGCGTACCACTGGTTCTGGTCCTGACGGAAGCGACGCCACGGATCCAGCACTTTCTTGAACTTCGGGTTTTTCTCGGCTTCCTCATCGATCACTTGCTGCGCTGCCTTGTAGCAGGCATCGAGGATCGGACGCGAAAACGTGCGCAGCTTGGTGCCATTCTTGATCAGGCGCGCCAGCGCTGCAGGATTGCGTGCGTCGTACATCGCCTGCATTGCCAGATGGGCCTCATAGGTGGCCACTTCCAATGCGTACTGATACTCCTTGGGCAGTTTCTCCCATTCCTTGCGATTCACGTAGAACGACAGCTGTGCGCTCGATTCCCACCAGCCTGGCGTGTAGTAGTACGGCGCCACCTTGTTGAAACCGAGCTTCTCGTCGTCATACGGACCGATCCATTCAGCCGCATCGATCGTGCCTTTCTCGAGCGACGGGTAGATGTCGCCCCCGGCGATCTGCTGCGGCACCACGCCCAGCTTCTGCATCACCCTGCCGGCGAAGCCGCCGACGCGCATCTTCAGCCCGCTCAGGTCCTTGGGTGTGTTGACTTCCTTGCGGAACCAGCCACCCATCTGGCAGCCGGTATTGCCGCCCATGAAGTTGATGATGCCGTAATCAGCGAAGAAGTCGCGCATCAGCTGCCGGCCGCCGCCCTGGTCCATCCACGCGGTCTGCTGACGCGCGGTCAGGCCGAACGGAATCGCGGTATCGAACGCAAAGGTCGCATCCTTGCCGAAGTAGTAATACGACGCCGAATGTCCCATCTCGATAGTGTTGGCATGCACGGCATCCATCACCTGCAGCGCTGGCACCAGTTCGCCCCCCGGGAAAACGCGAATATTGAAGCGGCCGTCAGTCAGCTGGGCGACGCGCCTGGCCATGATCTCGGCGGCGCCATAGATCGTGTCGAGCGATTTCGGGAAGCTCGATGCCAGTCGCCAGTTGATCGAGGGATTGGATTGCGCTATCGCGGGAGCGGCGACGATACCGGCAGCAACGCCGGCAGCGGCAGTGTGAAGAAAGGTACGACGTGTCATGAATTTGTCCCCTATGCCTGATCTCAAAAATATGCCGCCAGCGAGCCGACAGGCCTTGCAAGCTGACGCGGTTTTGTTAAAACCTTGGCAATTCTAGGAGGGCGTTTTCAGGCGGAGCAATAGCTATTTCATAACAAAATTCTCAACGTTGTGCGCGCGCACTGACGGCAACATTGTCGAGCTGAAAAGTAAAATTTCTTGGGGCTATGGTGAAAAAATCCACACTGACTGCCTGTTGCAGGCACACGTCAGAATACCTGGCGACGTCTGAAATCACCAAGCATCCATACCCAAGTGAGATTAGGCCGGTGATGAATCGTCGCCGGCACCCGGAAGGCAAATCAATACAAACGGTTGCGAATGCGCAGATTGGTCAGGCGCAAAGACAAGACCCAGGGCATCGAGTGATGCCGTTCTAGCATCAAGAACCCGCGATGGTCATGCTTCCGATCAAGATGGAGCCGGTCGACTTGGTGCCGCGCACCAGCACATCGCTGCCGATGGCAGCGATGTCCAGGAACATGTCGCGCAGGTTGCCGGCGATCGTAATCTCTTCCACCGGATACTGGATGACGCCGTTCTCGACCCAGTAGCCGGAGGCTCCACGCGAGTAATCGCCGGTGACGTAATTCACGCCCTGTCCCATCAGCTCAGTGACAAGTAAGCCGGTACCGAGCTTCTTCAACATCGCGACAAAATCATCTGACGCTTGCGTGCGAGTCGAGATGAGTTGCAGGTTATGTGAGCCGCCGGCATTGCCGGTAGTCTGCATGCCGAGCTTGCGCGCCGAATAAGTCGACAGGAAATATCCTTGCACGACACCATCCCTGACGACATCACGCCGCTGCACGCGCACGCCCTCCTCGTCGAATGGTGCCGAACCCACCGCACCCGCGATGAAAGGATCTTCGACGATCTGGATGTCCGCACCGAACACTGCCTTGCCGAGCGCATCGGTGAGGAAGGTGGATTTACGGTACAACGCGCCGCCGGATACCGCCTGCACAAATGCGCCGAGCAGGCCGGCCGCCAGTGGCGCCTCGAACAGCACCGGGCATTTGCGCGTGTCGAGCTTGCGCGCGTTGAGTCGCGACAGCGCGCGTTCCGCCGCATACCGGCCGATCGCCTCCGGCTGCGCAAGCCGGGCGGGATGACGGTCGGAGCTGTACCAGTCATCGCGCTGCATGTTGTTGCCCTTGCCTGCGATCGGCGACACCGAAATCGAGTGCCGCGAGTACGGATAGCCGGCAAGGAAACCGCGCGTGTTGGCGAGCACGAAATGCGACTGCTGGGCATACGTGTTCGCGCCCTCGCTGTTGCTGATCTGGGGACTGACCGCAAAGGCTGCGGCCTCGCAGCGGCGCGCGATCTCGATCGCTTCTTCAGCTGACAGCTGCCATGGATGGCACAGGTCGAGGTCGCGCGGCGCCCGTTCGATCATCTCGTCGTCGGGCAAACCGGCGCAGTCATCCTCGGCGGTGAAGCGGGCGATGTTATACGCCGCCTCGACGGTGTCTTTCAGCGACTGCAGCGAGAAGTCGGACGTGCTGGCGTTGCCTCGCCGAACCGCGCGCCCGTCACCGAGAAACACGGTGATACCGATACCCTTGTCCTTGTTCTGCTCAATGGTCTCGACCTTGCCTTTGCGCACGCTGACGGACAGGCCACTGCCCTCGCTGATCTCCACCACCGCATCGGACGCCCCCTTGTCTTTCGCAAAACGCAACATGTCGCTCGCGATGGCCTTCAGCTGGTCCTGGGTATGGGTGAAGATGTCTTTGTCCATCGGCGCGGTCTCTGGGCGGAGTCAAAGCAGGTATCATAGCAGCCGTTCAAGTTTTACATTGGTCGTCCATCATGCCTAACGCCAACCGCGGTGCGGTCGGATTCCAGTCCAGCGAATTCGAGCAGCAGTACGACCGCCCGTCCAAGTCCCAGCTCAAGCGCGAAATGACCGCGCTGCAAAAACTGGGAGAAACCCTGGTCGAATCCCCGCGCGATCGCGTCAAGAAAGTACCCATGCCCGAGGACGTACTCGATGCCATCCTCGCATGCCAGCAGATCTCCAGCCACGAAGGCCGGCGCCGGCAATTGCAGTATGTCGGCAAGAAGATGCGCACGCTGACCGAAGACGAAGTCGCGGCGATCCAGAAGACCGTTGACAGCTGGCGCGGCGCATCGAAGGCCGAGACGGCCGCATTGCATTCGATCGAGCGCCAGCGCGAGCGCCTGCTGGCCGACGATGCCGCACTAACCGACCTGCGCGCCAAGTATCCGGCGCTTGATCTGCAGCAGCTACGCACGCTGATCCGCAACGCACGCAAGGAACAGGCGGAGAACAAGCCTCCGAAAGCTTATCGCGAAATATTCCAGATTCTAAAATCACTGCGGGCACCGGCCGCGGCGACCGACCTTGACGACACAGAAGACGATGAAGAAGACGAGGACGCATCCTGACGAACTGATCATCGGCCTGGTGTCGATTTCCGACCGCGCGTCGACCGGCGTTTATGAAGACCAGGGCGTGCCCGCGCTTCGCGACTGGTTCACGCAGGTGCTGGCCAGTCCGTGGCAAATGGAAACGCGCCTGATCCCCGATGAGCAGGCTCTCATTGAAAAGACCCTGATCGAACTGGTGGATGACATCGGTTGCGACCTCGTGCTGACGACCGGCGGGACCGGTCCGGCGAGACGTGACGTGACCCCGGAAGCGACGCTTGCCGTCGCAACGAAAACCATGCCCGGCTTCGGTGAGCAGATGCGGCAGATCAGCCTGAAGTTCGTGCCGACTGCGATCCTGTCTCGGCAGGTGGCGGTAATCCGCGAGACTGACAACCATGCGGCGCTGATCATGAACCTGCCGGGCCAGCCGAAGTCGATCCGCGAGACGCTGGAAGGGCTGAAAGACGATAACGGCAAGCCCATCGTCAGCGGCATCTTCGCTGCGGTGCCCTACTGCATCGACCTGATCGGCGGTCCGTACATCGAGACCCATGAAGCGGTCTGCAAGGCTTTCCGCCCGAAGTCGGCCATCAGGGCGAAATAAAAACCGGCGTCCGCCGCGCCCAAAATCCACTGCGAAGAACTCCCTGCGATGAGCAAACTGCCCCTGCTGGAAACCATCGAGGTCTCGACCTCCGAACAACCGACCGCCGCCGTTATCTGGATGCATGGTCTGGGCGCCGACGGCAATGACTTCGTACCCATCGTGCGCGAGCTCGATCTGTCGGGCTGTCCGGGTATACGCTTCATTTTCCCGCATGCCGAGGCGATACCCGTCACGATCAATAATGGGTACGTGATGCGCGCGTGGTATGACATCCTCGGCATGGAACTGGTGCGACGCGAAGACGAGAATGGCCTGCGCGCATCGCAACAGCGTATCGAAGACCTGATCGCGCGCGAGATCGCACGAGGCATATCGTCGGAGCAGATCGTGCTGGCCGGATTCTCGCAAGGCTGCGCGATGACGCTGCAGACCGGCCTGCGCCACACGCAAAAGCTGGCCGGACTGATGTGCCTGTCCGGCTATCTGCCGCTGGCTGCGACGATCCCGACAGAGCGCAGCCATGCGAACCAGAGCACGCCCATCTTCATGGCCCACGGGCGCGTCGATGACATCGTCACGATCGATCGCGCTGCGGCGTCACGCGACCTGCTGAAGGAACTTGGCTATGCGCTTGAGTGGCATGAATACATGATGCCGCATTCGGTCTGCGCTGAAGAGATCGATGACATCAGCGTCTGGTTGCAACGCGTGCTCAGGGCTGCCTGACGCACAGGCTGATGCAGATGCCGGTATCAACACCGGCATGAACAGCAAGACAAGCGCCGACGCACACCCCTGCGCTGGCGCAAGCCTCACATGAAATTGCGTGTGTGCAGTCCTGACAGACGTTCGGCCTCGGCCACAGGAAAGCCCAGCCGCACCAGTCTCGCCTTGCGCCCGACAGCCATTTCCTGTTTCAGCCGCTGAACCCGCTCGAAACCCCGCCGGATCGATACCGCATCGGTGTTACCGGCCGCCAGCAGGATCAACGCATCGAACACTTCCTCGTTTAACCCTGCGCTGGCCGACAGCGTGTCATAGCGCTGCTCGATCGCCGCCTTCAGCGCGGATTGATAGCCGGGATCCTGCTGGAGCCGGTACTCAAGATGCGCCATGCCGAATGCCACATGACGCGCCTCATCGCGCGCCACCAGTTTAGCGATCTGCCGGGTCAGCGGATCGGGTCCGCACTCGTGCAGGAAGTTCAGCAGATTCACGAAGCTGCCCTCGCCGAGCACCGACAGCAGGAAGGCGCTGCTGGAGAAGTCGCTTCCCTCGAACAGCGTCTTCAGAGACGCCTGCCCACCCGCACCAGACAGTGCGGGATTCGGGCGCTTCAACGTCGCCCGCCGCGTGAAGACCTCGACATGCCTTGCCTCGTCTGCGCACTGGACGGCCAGCAGTTGCATCACCTCACGGAAATGCGGATGCACCTGTCCGAGATGCCGGGCCGGCACCAGCAGTGCGGCGTTCTCGTTTTCGATCAGGTAAGTCATCACCTGCACGACCGCATCTTCGACATCGTCCGGCAGGTCGGGCGTCGCCGACCAGTCCAGCGCGGTCTCGGGATCCCACTGGCCGGCCAGCGCCTGCTTGTAGAGATCAGCGGCGGTATCGGCCCAGATATCGGATTTTTCGCTGAAGCGGAAATCGAAGCCGGGGCTGCCGGCCTCGATGGTCGCGCCACGTGCTGCGAGGCCCCAGCGCGCATCGGCACGCTCAGCGACGGCTTGCGGCGCGGCGCGATCGGCATCGCCGCCCTTCACCGCACCCGCCCAGCGGCCCTGCTGGAACGGCCCGCGCACGATGTCGGCGTGGTCACCGGCAAAGGACACTGCATGGCCGTTCGCTCGGCACCAGGCGAGCAAGTGCATGTCCCAGTCAGGCGCGCTGGCGGACACGCGCAGCGATTCACCGATCGGCACCTGATCCAGCGCGCGCTTGATCAGCAGATGCGCGCCCTGGTCCAGCCCGAGCGACTCAATAGCGATAGTCTTGTACGGTGATGTTGCCGTCAGCATCGTAGAACCCCTCGTCGTCGACCGCGCGTTCGAGCGCAGCATAACCGGAAATACGACCGGTCTTCCATTGCCGCAGACCCTCCAGCTCCAGCAGGGGACGCACAGCCGGATCGTCCCAGCGCATACCGAGGATAAGCTCGGTAAAGCGAGCAATCAAGGCTTGCGGTGCGTCCGGGCTGACCGTGAAATTGCAGTGATCAAACGGTGCCGTACGCGACAGCACCCGGGTCTGGCCGGCCGGCAGCGTGCCGTCTGACGAGAACGCGAGGTGATTACCGTCGATCATCCATGCGGCATCAATCTGGCCGTCGACCAGCGCCCTGGCCGCGTCAAGCTCGCCACCGACATGGTCACCATGCTTGCCGCCAAGGATGTCAAAACGACGCGCAACATAATCACGGCCCGCCACCAGGCCGGACTGACGCAGATGATCCATCGGAATCAGCGTCGCTTGCGGCGAATCGATCGCGCCGAAGCCGACGGTCTTGCCGCGCAGCGCCTCCACGCTATCGATGCCACTGCCGCTCTTCACCACCAGCACCGAGGTCAGGTCGCAGTCGGTGTCGCGCATCGCGATCGCCGACACCTTCAAGCCTTTGGCTTTCGCGATACGCTCGGCACGCACCCAGGCCAGCGGCGAATTCCAGGCGAGATGCAGCTTGCCATTGAACTGGTCCTCGACCTGGCGCTCGTAATTCGAATAAAGCACGAAATCGAATTCAAGCCCGTGCTCACGAAACCAGGCCTTGAAACCTTCCCAGATCGTGACGACTTTCGGCGCATAGGCAACGGCGCCCATGACCAGTACTTGCTTTGTCATGTTGCTTCCTCAGAAAAGCGGCTGGCCAGTGATGGCCTTGCCAATGAAGTCGTACAGCACATCCGACGTCGGCGCCATCACGTGCGCGGCACGCGCATCGCGGAACAGGCGTTCGACGCCGACTTCCTTGCGGAATGCCGCACCGCCGCAGACACGCATCGCGGTATCCGTCACTTCCAGCGCCGCCTCAGCAGCGGCAGGCTTCACTTCCAGCACGCGCAGCATGGTGTCGGCGCGGCCAGTAGAGATGGCAGCGAGCGTGTCCTGCAGCAGCGCATTGGCCATATCGGCCTTGATACGCGCTTTGGCGAGGTAGGCGCGAATGGTCGGAAGATCGGCCAGCGAGCTGTCCAGATGCTGATGGCGCGTGCCCGACACATGCGCGATCGCGCGCGAGAGGCTGCCTTCCATCGTGCCGACCGAACAGGACGCATTCAGTGAGCAGAACCACGGCAGCACCACGCCCATCATGATGTCGAAGCCCTTGCCATCCTCACCGAGCCGATGGGCGGCCGGGATGGTGACATCCTTCGCTGTCACAGGCGACGACGCATTGCCGCGCATGCCCATGCCATTGAACGGCGCGGCCAGCGTCAGTCCATCGGCCTTCGGGTCGACTAGCCAGAGGCTGCTCGCACCCTCGGCATCGACCGGCTTGCTCGACCACACATAGGAATCCGCTTCAAAGGCCGAAGTAATCCAGCTCTTGCGCGCATTCAGCATGATGCGGTCGCCGTTGCGGGTGGCCGTACTGGCCGGCGCCCAGAAATGGCTACGCGACTCGGCTTCGGAAAACGCCAGCGTTGTCAGATGGCGGCCAGCGGCAATGTCGCGGCGTACATGCTCCGGCCCCAGCTGTTCGAGCACAGCAGTGGCGCAGTAATGCATGCAGACCACCATCGCGGTCGAAGGGCAATGCTGCGCCAGCGACGAAACAACCTTGCTGGCTTCGGCCAGTCCAAGACCCATGCCACCGACGTCCTTGCTGCTGATCAGTCCAAGCAGGCCAGCCTGTGCAAGCGCGTCAATGGTGGTCCGAGGAAAGCGTCCCTCGCGGTCGGTTTCGGGAGCCAGCGCTTCCAGCTGAGTGCTGATGTGGTTAAGCGTATCGAGGTATGACACTTGGGCGTCCTATGCAGTTCGAATTGTGGAAAGCGTACGGGAGAAACCTTGGCGGGAACCCGCGCACGCGCGAGGTTATTGGAGCGCCGAGTATAGCCGAGGATGGTGCCGGCCGTTGCGCGCAAAGTGACCACCCCGCGCCTGCGGCACCCGACCCGGCTTGCGGCAGATTCACCTACATCGCGCAATAACCATGCAGCACTTCGGCGGCAACCAGTACAAAGGGCTTTTTCTCGCCCTTCTCCTGCAGCCGCAGCTCGAAGTACTGCGACTGCACGCGGCCGCCAGCACGCGGGGACACAGACAGCACCTTGTAAGAATTCTGCGCAGAGCCAGGATCGATGACCGTGATTTTCTGGCCGGCGTTACTGACGAAGCGGCCCATCATGATCCCTTTGTCGCGCTGGACGATGAACTCGGCGCCAGCCACTGTCTCGTAGTAATTCTTCTTTCCCTCCAGTGCCTCGAGACGGCCTTCTGCGGTGACTTCAGAGGCGCCCGTGATCGTGCAGCTCAGTTCGTTTGCAGCGGCCGCGCCGCTTGACAGCAGAATGGTGACGGCAAAGATAACGGAAGACAGTGGACGATCCATGGCAAGTTCGGTTGGGTAGCAATTGGCAGTCATCATAATCGCAGTCCGGGAAGGCTGCCGCGGCATGCGACAATGTAGGCCATTCACTTTCGCTTTTCATCCTTTGGCCTGACTGCCTGACTCTTCATCGCGAGGATTTGCCTGATGTCCCACCCCGAATACATCCTGACCCTGTCCTGTAAAGACCAGCGCGGCATCGTGCAGCGCGTGTCCGGCTTCCTGGCCGATCACGGCGGCAATATCATCGACTCGGCACAGTTCGGCGATGCGCAAGCGCAGCAGTTTTTCATGCGCGTGCATTTCGCTCAGGAAGACGGCGTTCCCGAGGACAAGCTGCGCGGCGGCTTCGCCGAGCTGGCACAAACCATGGATATGGACTGGCAACTGCATGACGCAGCGCGCAAGCCGCGCGTTCTGATCATGGTCTCGAAAATCGGGCACTGCCTGAATGACCTGCTGTTCCGCCACAAGAGCGGCCTGCTGCCGGTCGAGATCGTCGCGATCGTATCGAACCACACCGACTTCTATCAGCTCGCCGCCAGCTACAACATCCCTTTCCATCATTTCCCGCTGATGGCCGGCGCATCCGCCGAAGCCAAGCGCACGCAGGAGCAAAAGATACTGGAGATCGTCAACGCCAGCGGTGTCGATCTGGTCGTGCTGGCGCGCTACATGCAGATTCTGTCAGAGGAAATGTGCGACGCGCTGCGCGGCCGCGCGATCAACATCCATCATTCCTTCCTGCCGAGCTTCAAGGGTGCAAAGCCTTACTATCAGGCGCATGATCGCGGCGTGAAACTGATCGGCGCGACCGCACACTTCGTCACCAGCGATCTCGATGAAGGCCCCATCATCGAGCAGGATGTGGAGCGGGTCGACCATGCGATGGGCCCGGAGACGCTGACCGCCATCGGTCGCGACGTCGAATGCGTGGTGCTGGCACGCGCAGTGAAATGGTTCGTCGAGCACCGCATTCTGGTCAACGGGCACAAGACAGTCATTTTCAGGTAAGCCCGCACTTCAGCACGAGCAAGCCAAGGGGCCGATGCGCAGACGCGTCTTCGTGCCCCGGCTCACCCGCCTACCCTACCCTCTGCTCGGCTCTCCGCTGCCGACGTCAGTTGGCCCGGCTCAGCATCCGATCGTTTGCCAGGGCTGCCTCGGCAGGCTGCCACGTTTTACGCATGTCGCTCCATCCGCGAGCCTGTCCGCGTATCTGCCATCCGCCAGTACACCAGCAGCGACACAAAAATACAGGCGGTCGCGTACCAGTAAAAGCCACTCTCGTAGCCCGCCTGCTTGAATGACAGCGCGACCGCGTCCACCGAGCCACCGAACACGGACACCGTCAGTGCGTAGGGCACGCCGACGCCGAGCGCGCGAATAGAAGTCGGGAAAAGTTCGGCCTTGATGATGCCGGTAATTGCTGTGTAGCCCGAGACGATGATCCATGCACCGCAGATCAGCAGCCAGGCGACCCAGGGGCTCTTCGTTTGCGACAGCAGTGTCAGCAGCGGATATGTGCACAGCACGCCCATCACGCCAAACCACAGAAGCAAGGGCTTTCTGCCGATACGATCCGATAGTGCGCCGTACAGCGGTTGCAGCAACAGCGCCACGACCAGATAGCCAAGCACCACGGTCGTCACCTGCGTATCGTCAAGCCCGACCGACAGCTTCAGGAATTTCTGCATGTAGGTCGTGTAGGTGTAAAACGCGCTGGTGCCACCAATCGTAATGCCGACCACGAGCAGCAGCTCTCGCCAGTGCGCCATCAGCGCCCTCCACGAGCCGGCGGCCCCGGTCGATCTGGCTGCCTGATAGTGATCAGTCTCATGCATGTCACGTCGCATGAACAGCGCATACACCGACAGTAGCGCGCCGATTGCAAAGGGTATGCGCCAGCCCCAGTCCTTGAGTTCTTCGGTCGACAAAAAAACCTTTTGCAGTAGCAGAAGCAGCAAGATCGCCGCCAGCTGACCGCCGATCAGCGTGGTGTACCAGACGCCCGAATAAAAGCCGCGCCGGTGCGGTTCGGCCATTTCGGCAAGATAGGTCGCGCTCGCGCCATATTCGCCGCCCTGACTCAGACCCTGCAGCAGCCGCGCGCAGACCAGCAGCACCGCGGCCCATGCGCCGACCTGCGCATGCGTCGGGCTGATGGCAATCAGCAGCGAGCCGAAGCACATCAGCAGCACCGACACCAGCAGTGAGCGACGGCGGCCATAGCGGTCCGCAACCCAGCCGAACAACAACCCCCCGATTGGACGCACGATGAACGCGGCGGCAAACACGGCCGCCGCCGACAGCTGCTGCGCGACCGGATCCGACGAGGGGAAAAACGCCGGCGCAAAGTACAGCGCAAAGGCTGAATACGCGTAGACGTCATACCACTCGATCAGATTGCCGATTGATCCGACCAGAATCGACTTCACACGCGAGCGGGTACGTTCAGATGAGGGAGATTCTGCGGAGACGGCGCTGGCCGGGGTGGAGTCGGGCATCGGGATCCTCGTCGTTGTACTCGTTGCTGTGATAACCGCTGCACTAATATCGTTGCATTTCTTGTGACTATTACGATGGCACCTGTCGAACCGTGGCATCATAAACCGCAATGCGAGCAAGCACGACAACGATCCTGCGCCGCACATCCCGACGTACTCAGTCCTACCGAGACACCTGTCCCGCCGCTGCGGGACGCTACTGCAAAAACGACAACCATGAAGCCGCCGTCCGCCTCACCCGGGTCATCCGCCGACTCCGCGCCATTCAGCGTGCTGTTTATCTGCATGGGCAACATCTGCCGCAGCCCGACCGCACACGGTGTGTTGCGGCACAAAGTACGAGCGCGCGGCCTCGAGCATGCGGTGCGGGTGGATTCCGCCGGCACGCACAACTACCATCCGGGTGAAGCGCCGGACCAGCGCAGCCAGCGCGCTGCCGCTGTGCGCGGCTATGACATTTCTGATCTGCGCGCACGCCAGATTCGCGACGACGACTTCGCGCGTCACGACCTGCTTCTGGTAATGGATTGGGATAATCTCGCGCTGACCGAAGAGCTCTGTCCGCCGCAATACCGGCGCAAACTGCGGCGGCTGGCGGAGTTCTGCCGCCGTCATGATGCCGTCGTGGTTCCGGATCCTTACTACGGCGGTGAAGCCGGCTTCGCGCATGTGCTCGACCTGATCGAAGACGGATGCGACAGCCTAATCGAGGACCTCTCCACCCGGCGGCGCTAAAAGCCTGAGCATGAAGTCCGCGCTGGTCTTTCTTCCATGCGCCCGGACCGCGCCGCCGCTTTCATGGACAGTCAAGATTTCACGGCCAGCTGCCTCAGCGAGGTGGCATAGCGTATCGAGGTTTTCTCGGGATACGGTCATTTGACGATCGAATGGCCTCCTGGCTGTCAACCCACCAAAAATTCAGTGGCAGTCATCCCGCTGGTGATACCGACCAGCTTCAGGAAATGCACGGCACTCCCTGCGCCATTACCATCGGCGTCGTGATACAGCTTGCCGGTCGCCGTATCGAACAGAATGTAATCGTTGCTGTCCCAGGCCGTTCCGCCGGAATTGGCGCGGAAAAAGCTGGAGCTCAGGGTGCCGGTCTTGGTCAGTTTGGTGAAGATGGCATTCTCGATGCGGATCAAAACATCCCGAACGCTGTAATCCTGAATGGTGTCCACATTGCCGCCGTCCAGCGCCGTATCAAACACAAAGTAGTCCTTGCCGCTTCCGCCATTCAGGGTGTCCGCACCCAACCTGCCATTCAGGGTATCCGAACCGCCAAAGCCCTGTATCAGGTCACTGCCCGAGCTGCCATTCAGGCGATCATTGCGGTAGCTCCCGTTGATCACGGTGAGACTGCTCTCCGTCGAAAAATTCAGCGTCGTTGCATCGCTGATACCGGCAAACGCATTGCCCGCCAGGTCGAGAATCGTGCCTGACTCAATCTGCACATAGTAGGAAGAATCCTTTGCCATGCTTGTCGCCGGATCGATCGTAACCGTATTGCCCGAGAAGAGGACATCGGCCGGGTTGAAGCGCTGGAACAGCGCACCGTCTGCAGAGAACAGACCGATCCTCCCTGTGCCGGCCTTCACTGCCTTACTGAAAGTAAGCACGATATTGGCGCCAACCGTCACGGCCGTCGCATTGTCAGCCGGCGTGCTTGATGCCAGCGTGGGAGCGATCTGGTCGGACGGCAGCAATGGGGCAGACGGATCGGCATAGTCACCGTCATCGAAACGTAGTATCTCGAAACCGCTCTGAATATCGGTGCCGTCCGGACCGACCACGATGGTCACGCCCTCGTCCACACTGATCTGATAGTCCGCATAGGTGCCCCGGAATACCGCCACGTCAACGCCTGCCCCGCCAAACAGCTGATCGTCTCCCGACAGACCGTAAAGCACGTCGTCACCTCGCATGCCATAAATAATGTTGGCCAGGCTGTTTCCCTCGATCCGGTCGTCGCCATCACCGGCGATCGCGTTTTCGATCTGGGTATCTGCGGCAATCGTCACGAACGCGGCGTTGGCCGCGGTGGACGTGCTTCCGGCAGCAAGCTTGAGCACGAGATCCGCGGTCATGTCGGCGGCGTTGATCCAGTCCGTGCCACCATCGGCGTCAGCCAGCGCGGTACGGCCAGACTGCTCGGGCAGCTGCGCTGCTTGCAGGATCTCGTTCGTGTAGTGATAAACACTGTTGAAACTGGCGACCGCGCCATAGCCAGTGAAAGCGACCGACTTCAGCGTTCCGGTGTCGTACAGTACGGCGTCCTCGATCTGCACGGTCCATTTGCCGGCGCTGCGCACCCCCCGAAAGCCCTCGACACCGAAGGTATAAGTGAAGATACCGTCCGCCGTGGATGCACTGCCGGTGCTACCGTCATAGACGGTCAGGGAGGTACCGTCCGGCGAGATCAGGCGAATGCGCAGGTCGGTGAAATAGGTGTGGGTGAGCGACACCGTCAGCGCCACATGCTCAAGCGCGATGTCTTGCTCGACGGTGAAGCGGTAGTGCGATGTATCCAGATCCGTAATGAGCTGATCAGCCAGCAAGGTACCAGTGGATGCGCTGATCTCATTGGTGGAAGTGGCCACTTGTGCATGCAGGATCTGCCATACCTCGGCCATGCGCGCGGCATTGAACGTATTGACCATGACATAGCCATAGTCCTCGCTGAAATGCAGGCCGCCACCGTTCCAGTTGCTGGTACCATTCTATTGCCACGCAAAATCTTCATTGGTGGTCACGATGGCCGCGGGTGCCGATACCAGCACATGCGCGCCGTAGGTCGAGTACCCGGCGATATTGCCCGTGCTGTTATTGCCGATCGCCGCCACCGTGACGGTAAACCGGAAAGAATCGAGCGCCTCGCCATTGCCATCGATATCGTCGTTACCGGCAGACTTCACGTTCACGGTGCCCAGTCCGCCACGCCCCGACACGGCAGCTGCTTCGAACTTCGCCACGTCGCCGTATTTATAAAAATCCGGGTAGCCGCCGTAGCTGTGATTCGTGACGTCGAACTGTCCCAGACTGTCGAGAGTTAACAGATAACGGGACCATGCGCTGTTGATGTCATCGGCACCGCCAAAAATCCAGATCGCCGTTATTTGCGCGTCGTGCGCAATGCCGACGCCACCGCGTCCGTTGTCGTCAGCGGCGATCAAACCGGCGACCGAGGTGCCATGCCCGTCGGTGGCAGTCAGGGGCTGCCCGTCATTCAATGTGCCGCTGATCGTCACCTGCTTGGATGCGTCGTAGTTGGCGTTCAGATCCCAGTGGGTCCGCTGAACGCCATCGTCCCAGATACCGACATCGATGCTGTCACCCTGATAGTCCGCACAGACTGCCTCGATACAGCCGGTGGCCGCCGCCGATTTTGTCAAAATAAAACCGACACTCCCGATGTAACCGAGATGCCACTGAACGTCGCTGGCAAAAAGCGGGGCGGTCGGCACCGCCAACTGATAACGGAAAGGCTGGCCTCCCTGGATCAACGGCTGAGGCGAGGTTCGCCTCCAATTCGCTCGGGCTCTTCTTTTGACTGGGAATCATCTCGCGCACTCCGCTTTCAGAATTCTTTTGACCAATAGGGTTCGAGCACCCTGCATGCAATTTGAGTGGCGCACCCATCGTCCTTGCGCATGCAAGCATGTCCCGGCGGGAAAGCGATCCCGCTCCACTCCTTGCAAGGCGATCTGCAGGCCATCATTCGTTCGCAACAGCGGGCAGACAATGCCTCCCTCAACGATGACCCCCTCGACAGACAGATCAGTGACGGGCACCGGATTCTGCGCAACAGCATTTACGGCCACGGCGGCGAAAGCTGCAGCGACTATCAGAAATAATCTTTCAGTTATAAAAATCATTACGAGCTTTACTCTTTGCGGCGGAGCAATACCACCGTAGCAAGCGTCTTGCCGGCCTCCATGCGCATCCGGCTGAGCAGAAAGCGTCTGGCTGACGGCCGGCACGGGCTGACTCGTCAAATCCTGGTCGCGGATCGCTACTGAATTGCCAAGCGGGCTACGCTTGCTGTCCACCCTTTCGCTATCCCCGCGATCCGGGAGCCACAGACAAATGATCGTGGGACATCGCTCGCTCAGTTCATGGGAACTCTGCTTTGCGTCCTGGACGACGAGATAGAACGGACATTGCGCTGCGAAGCGCATCGGGCGCCGGCCCGGTGATTTAGCTGCCGCTACGAGCCCTTTGCCACAGCGCGCGCGCAGCGCCATAGACGCGCGGCCATTTGGCGCGTACATGATTGCGCAGGCGTGCGAACGGCGTTGTGTCATCCGCGTGCAGCATGACCTCAACCCGGTTGAAGCGGATGCTGCGCTCCGACTTGCGCGACCGCACATTCCATTTGTAGGGCTGCGATGCCGGCACATAGTGCGCCGTCAATGAGCGGCGCGACCAGCGTTCGTCGAGGGTCGGCAGGCTGCCATGGATTACCATCGAGGACCACATGAGCAGATCACCCTGCCGCAGCAGCGGCGCGACGCATTCGAGTGGACCATCGCGGACGAAGTCGGCCATGCGCGCCTTGTAGTCGGCCGAGTTCGGGTCGCAATGCTCGCCGGGCACGCGAATCCGATGGCTGCACGGCAGCACGAAGAAACGGCCTGCATCCGGATGAATATCCTCGGCCGCAACCCACACACCGATCATCTGTCCATCCTCACTGGCATCGATGTAATGACCGTCGCGATGCGCCCAGGTGGTCTGATTGCCGTCGAAGTACATCGTATGTACGCAGCGCGCAGGCTCGCCGGTCAGCACTGCCAGCGCCCGCTGTATGGCCGGATGCGTCAGCACCGTGAGTCCGACGCGTCGAAAACCCGCATGTCGACGTCCTGACAGATCCTGCAGGTTCATGATCGGATATTTCATGTAACCGGCCTGCGTGTACTGATGCCGCTCGTACTTGCCTGACACATGGCGCTCGAAAAACCCGAGGCGGTCGCCATGCACATCGGCGCGAAACGCGTCGACCACCATCTGACACAGCCGCGCCGGTATGGCGCCGCGCATCACGATATAACCCTCGCGCGCGAACCACGCGCGAAACTCCTGCGGCTGCGTCAGCGGAGGATACGGATCTTCGCCGGCATGTCCCGCCGGATGCTCCAGTACCGTCTCGCGCGGCAGCACGCGAAGCGTGCTGTTCAGGTCTGTGCGCGCGGGATCGCGCCTATGCTGCGTTTTCATCCAGAGTCCGTTGTAGTGACTGTCAGTCCAGTGTAACCAGCAGCATTCCAGGTGCGTTGTGGGCGGACAAAGCGCTGCAGCAGCGGCCATGCCGACGCGGCCAGCGTTCACTTTGCGTCTACAATCGCCGGATGAAAAATTCTCCCGTGACAGCCTCACGTCCGCTGGTGGTGGCGCTTACCGGCACACTGTCGCTGGCCGTCGCGATGGGCATCGGCCGCTTTGCCTTCACGCCGCTGATGCCGCTGATGCTGCACGACGGCCTGCTCGACCTCGCGGGCGCCAGCTGGCTGGCCAGCGCAAACTACTTCGGCTATCTGCTCGGCGCGATGCTGTGCACTTTTCAGCCAGCACTGTGGGCACGGCTGCGACTGGCGCCGGTACGCGCATCAGTGATGGTAAAAGCCGGCCTGACACTCACCTGCCTGCTGACTGCGGCGATGTCGATCGATGCGCCGGACGCATGGCCATGGCTGCGTTTCGCCGCCGGCATGGTGACCGCGCTGGGCTTCGTCTACACATCCACCTGGTGCCTCGGCCATCTGGCGCGGCTGAACGCGCCGTCCGCAGGCGGCATCGTCTACGCGGGACCGGGCGTGGGCATCGCCAGTAGCGGACTGCTGGCCGGCCTGATGGTGCAGATGGGCTGGCATGCGTCCAGCGGCTGGCTCGCGTTCGCGCTGCTGGCCGCACTGATGACGGCCACCGTCTGGCCCGTCTATCGCGACGACCATGCCGTACCACCCGGCAGCGTAGCGGCGATTCCGCAAGGTGAAGGTGGCAGCATGACCGAGAAAGCCGCACTGACCATCGCCTACGCGCTGGCGGGCTTCGGCTACATCATCACGGCCACATTTCTGCCGGTGATTGCGCGTACCGCCTTGCCCGGTTCGATCTGGCCTGACCTGTTCTGGCCGATGCTGGGTATCGGCGTCGCCTGCGGTGCGCTGCTGGCCTCACGCATTCCGTCTCGCATTGACCAGCGACTGCTGCTGATCGTCTGCTACTTGATGCAGGCGCTCGGCGTGGTGATCGTGATCTGGTTGCCAACACTGCTCGGCTTTACGATCGGCAGCCTGCTGGTTGGCCTGCCGTTCACTGCGATCACTTTTTTCGTGATGGTGCTGGCGCGCAGGCTGCACCCGCAATCGCCGGCGGCCATCATCGGACTGCTGTCCGGCGCGTTCGCCGCCGGCCAGATCATCGGTCCTCCCGTGGCCGCGACCATGCTGGCGCGCGCGGGCGACCATGCCACCGGCTTTGCGTGGGCCATCTATATCGCGTCGGCGTCGCTGCTGGTCGGCGCGGCGATCTGCGGCTGGATGGCGCACCGCTTCGGCGCCGCCCCCCAGGCACCAGCGAAAGAACGTCGCTGAACTGGCGGGGCTACACGTCAGACCGTACGACCCGTTGACGGGCGGTGCAGTTTAGTCGGGAGCCGGGTGCGCCCGGCAGGTTGCAAGACGGCTGTAGTACGTAGCGAGATTGGCGATATCAACATCCGTCAGCGAGCGCGCCATCAGCGTCATCTGTTCGTGTCGGCGGGCACCACTGCGATAGTCCCGCAGCGCCTTCACCAGATAGACCTCGTTCTGTCCGGCGAGATGCGGCGCGTCAGGCATGACGGCCATGCCATCAGCGCCATGACAGGCTGCGCATTGCGCGGCCCGCAGCTTGCCGGCGGTCGGATCCGCCGCCAGCGCGAGCGAACCAGTCAGCAGCATGCCCGCCACCAGCGCAGCGGCCGCCGCATTCATCTGCCCGCCTCGCCGACGTAATGAATCCGGTAGATAGCGCCCGCATAATCGTCCGACACCAGCAGCGAGCCGTCAGCCAGCATGGCCACATCTACCGGCCGTCCGAGGAATTCATTGGTCGGAGTCAGCCACCCCTCCGCGAACACCTCGGTCTTGCCCGCCGTGCCGTCCGGGCGCACCGGCGTGTACATCACACGGGCGCCGACCGGCGTCGAGCGGTTCCACGAACCGTGTTGCGCTGAAAATATCCCGCTGCGATAACGCTCAGGGAACATCCCGCCGCGATAGAACGTCATGCCGAGGTCGGCTGCATGCGGTGTGGTTTCCGATTGCGGAAACGCCAGATTCTGCGGCACAGCCTCGTCGCGGTATTCGTTGGTACGCACCTTGCCGCCGCCGAACCAAGGAAAGCCGAAATGCTGTCCCTTTTGCGTCACCCGGTTAATCTCGCCCGGCGGCTGGTCGTCACCCATGCCATCGACCTGGTTGTCGGTAAACCAGAGCGTCTTGTCCTTCGGGCTAAAATCCATACCGACAGAATTACGCACACCCGTGGCGATCACCTCGCGGTTCTTGCCGTCGCGATCCATCCGCACGATGCCCATGATGCCGGTGCGCGCATACAGGTCGAGTTTCTCCTTCGGCGGCACATTGAACGGTTGTCCCAACGTGATGTAGAGCTTGTTATCGGGACCGATGCGGCAAGTGCGCGCACCGTGGTTGAAACTTTCTTCTTCGACCGGGATGAGCTGCCCCTGCGGAACTACCTGACCGATCGCGACATCACCGCCCTCATAGAAAAACTCCGCGGCAGGAAACATCAACACGCGGTTGTGCTCGGCCACGAACAGAAAACCGTCAGGCGAGAAGCAGAGGCCGTTCGGCACACGAAAGTCGATGCCGGGCGCGAACACCTTGACCTCATCGGCCACGCGCAAGCGCGTACGGTCCGTCACGGCCCAGACGCGATTCTTGCGCGAACCGACGAACACAATGCCAGTCGACGGCCCGATCGCCATGTGGCGCGCATCCGGCACCAGCGCATACAGGTCGATGCGGAAGCCCGGCGGCAGGCGGATCTTCTGCAGATTGCGGCGGATCGCATCGGCGCGCGCGCCGGTCTGCGGTATGGTTTCCAGAGTCATCGGGCCACCGGTCGACCGCATGGCTTCGAGCTTTTGCAACGTGTCGGGTCTACCCTGTGCGACCGCGATGCCGGCGATACTCGCGGCAAACAAGGCCACGGCCGTCATGATGCGCGAAAGAACCATCGTTATCTCCTGAAAACGGGTGATCACCATCCTTCGACGCGAAATGGCACGGCGCGCGAAGCCTCGATGGGTTCGACCGCTTCAGCGAGGTAGGTGCTGCATTTGTTGAGCCGCTTCAAACACCGCCAGGCACCGGCACGCCATCAGATGCGCGAATGCCGTCGCTCTTGCGCACGCTCAAGCGCTGCATCAAGCGAGCGCCTACGGTGAAGTCTTTCGATCCTGACGAACGGAACCCACCCATGAAAGAGCAGATGAAAACGATGGCACCACTGCTGTGTGCCGCACTCATGCTGTCGGCTTGCGGCTCCACTGGCGGAGGACAGAAAAGCGAAGGCAGCACGCACACACTGACCGGTGGTGCCGAGGCTGCACCAACCTCCGAGGCGACGCCGCAACCAGCGCAGCCGCGCGGCACGATGGGTGGTGGTGCGAGTGGCATCACGGGCGGCAGCGCACCGGGCAGCAGCGGTGCCATGGGAGGCGATGCGACGACCGGTGGCGCCGAAGCAGCGCCGACCACCGAGGGTACCTCCCCCAAACCGAAAGGCGGTGGGCTGTACGACGCGCCGGGCGGCATGCAAGCACCGCCGCGCCGCTAGAGGAGGATCCTGCCCGCAGGGACGACGTCAGGTCATTGGCTCGCGATTCCGGCCTTGCATGCACGGAGGTCCTGCATCAAGCTGCGTCGGTGCGGAAGGCCAGCGCTTCAAAATCGCTACGCGGCATGGGTGGCGCATGCAGGTAGCCCTGTATGACGTGGCAACCCAGTCCGGTCAGCAGTTGCTGCTGTTCTTCGGTCTCGACGCCTTCCGCCACCATTTTCAGCTGGAGTTGCTGCGCGAGCGATACGATCATGGTGACCAGCGCGCGGCTCTGTGGGCTGTTGCTCAGTCCGGCGACAAAGGAACGATCGATCTTCAGCATGTCGAAGGGCATGCCAGCGAGCGTCATCAGGTTCGAATACCCGGTGCCAAAATCGTCCAGCACCAGCCGAACCCCGCGCTCCTTCAAGACGGACAGCAGATCGTTGACACGCCGGTGCTGCTGCATCAGCGAATGCTCGGTCAGCTCCAGCTCCAGCAAGTCTGGCGGTATACCGTGCCGCGACAGGGCTGCATCGACGCGCAGGCCGAAATCATGCTGTTGCAGCTGTTGTGCCGACACGTTCACCGCGATCGACGGACTGTCGCCGAAGCAGCGTCGCCAGTGGGCGATCTGTGCGCATACGGTATCGAGTACCCAGTCCCCGATCGGCATGATCAGGCCCGTTTCCTCGGCCAGCGGAATGAATTCCATCGGCGGCACCAGACCGCGTTGCGGATGTCGCCAGCGCAGCAGCGCCTCGGCGCCGCAAATGCGGCCCGAAGGCCATTCGACCTGCGGCTGGTAATACAGTTCGAACTGCTCGGATGCGAGCGCATCGCGCAGTTCCGACTCCATGTTGAAACGCTGCGCGATACGCTGCCAGCACTCCGGCGTAAAGAACTGCAGCTGTCCGCACCCGCGTGACTTCGACTCGAACATCGCAGCATCCGCATTGCGGATCAGCTCCTCGGCGTCTTCGCCGTGTCCGGGATACATGGCAATGCCGATGCTGCCGCCACAATGCAGGTTGTGGCCCTCGATCAGGAAAGGCGACGCGAGCGCCCGTTGCAGCTTGGCCGTCACCTTGTCGGCATTCTCCGTAGTGCCGACCTCCTCCAGCAGTACGATGAATTCATCGCCACCCTCACGCGCGACCGTATCGGATTTCCTGATTTGTGACGTCAGGCGCGCAGCGACGGCGCGCAGCAACTCGTCACCGATGCGATGGCCAAGCGTATCGTTCACCATCTTGAAGCGATCGAGATCAATGAACAAGACCGCCAGCGAGGATTGCCATCGCTGCGCGCGCAGCAGCGCATGTGCGAGCCGGTCGCGCAGCATCTGGCGGTTCGGCAAACCCGTCAGGGCGTCATGGAATGCGCGATGCGCCAGTTCAGCGTTGGCGTGCTCCAGTTCCGCACGCTGTCGCCTGAGCGCATCGGCGAGCTCATGCGCATCCTCCATTGCGCCGCGATTGGTCTGCAGCAGCATCAGCATTTCAGCCAGCGGATTGTGCGGCGGTATCTCCGACAGCGCGACGCCCATGTCGGCTAACTGCCCGAACGACGTGACCCATGGCCAGCCGAGGAACAGCAGATGATCGTCGTCCAGCCGCATCCACTGTCCGCGCAAAGGCGGCATCGTTCCGCCTGCGCTGCGGCGCAAGATCAGCAGGTTGCCCTCGGTGGCCGCCAGCTCCGCAAAATCGGCATCCGGCTCATCGCCCGGCTGGATCGTGAAACTGTCATAGAGCAGCGGCGCGGTGGCGAGCTCCGGACACGTCCGCAACAGCAGCGGACCGGCAGAGACGATGCTCAGGTCGCGAGCGATCTGAAAGGCAAATGGAAAGGCGCGCGTCCAGTGGTGCGTGGGCATGATGACGGCCGTCCTCAGCCGGCTTCCATGTCGGGCGCCGATACGCTCGCTGGATGGGTTGCAGGGGTGGTCGCTGGGTTGGTCACAGGACAGCGCGCAACATCGCTGACCGCATTGCCGGCCGCGCTATGTATCGTCCCGACCCCATCGCTAACGTGACGCTCGAGGATACGGATGTCGAAGCGGTCGTGATCGCCGCTGTCTTCCTTGGCGACTGCATGCGTGACGGCGATGCGCAGCTGATAACGCTCACCGAGTCCTTCGACCAGACCGATGATCATTGGCGCCAATCCGGAGCGCTCGGAGCGGTAATGCAGGCTGACCCGATCTTGCGCAACATCGCTGACGCTGAAGCGCGGTGGCTTCAGTGCCGGATACAGCAGCGCGACGCGCGCATGCATGCCATCGAGCGCCGCCAGGGCCTCCTGAAAGCTGGGACCGAGATCGGACAACAGCGCGCCATAGCCCTCGACCATCGTATAGCGCACCCAGTAACGGCCGAATTCCTTCAGCAGCAGCTCAGCCGGTGCGTCCAGTACCTCCGACGCGGACGCCACCAGGCCGTACGTCATCTCGTCCGGATAGGACTCCATCCGCAGGAATACTTCGTCAGCCACGCCGGCGCGCGAACGAATCTCGGTCCACAAGCACTTGCCATGCTGCGTACAGACCAGTTGCTGCAGCGCGCGATTTACCAATCCGTACATCGTTTCCTCCGACGACCCGCGTCCCGCCTGCGAAAGGTTGATCAATCTACAATAAGACTGCTCCATCCAAGCTGATAACTTAAGGCCACCGGAAGCGCCAGCGACGGAAGAAAAGCGATGGTAGAGCACGCCTGTTCAGGCTTTCGGGAAGAGCGACTTGGTGCCCCTGACAGAACGCCGGTGTCCAGGTGCACCGTCGCAGACAGGTCAGCGTGGACGGCAAGACGGCAGAACGGCGTCAGCGGCGTTCTATGACAGCCACTCAAACACCTGTTTCGATTTCTTAAAGCCGGTGTTCTGCCATGGCCGCGCTTCTTGCCCGTCGCATACAATGGCCCGAGCCGCCGCTGCCTGACCGGCGAGCACCCCGACAAAACAATACATCAGGGAGACACAGATGCAGAGACGTGACTTCATCGCGGGCGCCGCCGGCGCGGCCGCCGCCTTCAGCGCTTCGGCGTTCGCCGGAGAGAACCTGCCGACGGTGACCTGGCGCATGCCCTCGACCTATCCGAAGTCACTCGACGTTCTGTACGGGGGCGCAGAACTGATTGCAAAACGGGTCGCCGAACTCACGCACGGCAAATTCATCATCCGCCCCTTCCCGGCCGGTGAAATCGTCCCGGCGCTGCAGGTCCTCGATGCCGTACAAAGCGGCACCGTCGAAATGGGCCATACCGCACTCTATTTTTACTTTGGCAAGGACACTGCATTCAGCTTCGAGACGGGTATACCGTTCGGCATGAACTCGCGCCAGCAAACCGCCTGGTACAGCGCCGGTGGTGGCCGGGAACTCATGGCCGATTTCCTGAAGAGCTACGGCGTCGTCAGCTTCACCTGCGGTAACACCGGCACGCAGATGGGGGGCTGGTTCCGCAAGGAGGTCAAGGGGCTCGAAGATCTGAACGGCCTGAAGATGCGCGTCGGCGGCATGGCTGGCCGCATCCTGCAAAGGCTCAACGTCGTGCCACAGCAGATACCGCCGGGCGACATCTATCCAGCACTGGAAAAAGGCACGATTGATGCCGCCGAATTCGTCGGCCCGCACGACGACGAGCGTCTCGGCTTCGAGCGCGTCGCACCTTTTTATTACACGCCGGGCTGGTGGGAAACCAGCTCGCAGCTGACCACGATCGTCGGCCGCAAGCAATGGGACAGCCTGCCCAAGCAGTACCAGGCCGCGCTGTCCGCTGCCTGCTATGAGGCGCACGTGATGGTGCAGGCAAATTACGACGTGAAAAACCCGCAGGCGCTGGCGCGACTGATGAAACGCGGCGTGAAGCTGCGCGCCTTTCCAAAACCCGTGATGGATGCCTTCCTGAAAGCGGCTGGCGAAGTGATGGCCGAAGAGTCGGCGAAGAACCCGAACTTCAAGAAAATGTTCGAGCACTACCGCCGCTTCCAGAACCAGCAAAACCAGTGGTCGTCGGTGACCGAGGCCCGCATGCTGAACTTCCAGATCGGCGCGGTGCAGGCCGGCCGTATGTAAAGACGGCGAGACGGACATGACACGTTGCCGGTGCCGCCGGTCCTGTCTCGACTGCCTCTGAGTGAGCGTCGAAGGCCGGGCGTGCCGTCGCAGACAGGTCGACCGTGCGGCAAGCACGGCGCAATGACGTCAGCGGGGTTCCGTCACAGGCACCGAGCGTCAGTCCGGCCGCCGGCACGAAGTGTGGCGTGCCCTGCCCTACAATAGCCGGCAAAGTCCCGACCACCTTGCGAAGGAATGCCCGATGAAATACCTGCACACCATGGTGCGCGTCAGCGATCCCGATGCGTCACTGAAGTTCTACCGTGATGCGCTCGGCCTCGAGATCGTGCGCGAATATGAAGTCCCTTCCGGCCGCTACACGCTGATCTATCTGGCCGCGCCGGGCGACTCTGCGGCGCAGGTCGAACTGACCTATAACTGGGATCCGGAACCGCTCGGCAGCGCGCGCAACTTCGGTCACATCGCGTATGCAGTCGATGACATCTACGCTGCCTGTGAACGACTGCAGGCGCATGGCGTGACGATCCTGCGGCCACCGCGCGACGGCCGCATGGCCTTCGTGCGCTCGCCGGATAACATCTCGATCGAGCTGCTGCAAGCCGGCCAGCCACTGGCGCCGGCCGAGCCCTGGGTGTCGATGAAGAATACCGGCAGCTGGTAAGAGAGCGAGCTACAAAGCCATGGCGACCATGGGTCCCAGCTTGCGCTGGGACGATGTCTTAAAGGGTAGAGGCTCCTCACTCGTCGTCCCGGCGCAAGCTGGGACGCATCGCCGATCGAAGGCGAGCGGCAAATTCACCGCCGCGCTTCTCAACCGAGCTCGTTCAGCGACTCACCCAGCGCATTCACCAGCGCATCAATCTCGACACGGGTCGAGATGAATGGCGGCGCCAGCTGTATCGTGTCGCCGCCGTAGCGCACATAGAAGCCTCGCTTCCACATCGCCATCGCAACTTCATACGGCCGCTTCGCCGGCTCGCCGGGCGCAGAGGCCAGCGTGAAACCGGCGGCCAGACCGAAATTGCGGATGTCGGTCACGTGCCGGCACCCCTTCAACTCATGCACCGCCGCTTCGAAATGCGGCGCCAGCGCATTTACGCGCCCCACCGCATCCTCTTTCTGCAGCAGGTCCAGCGTCGCCAGGGCGGCCGCGCAAGCGACCGGATGCGCCGAATACGTATACCCGTGCGGGAATTCCAGCAGATAGTGAGGCCCGCCGTTTTCCATGAAGGTGTCATAGATCTCTTTCTTCACGACCACAGCACCGAGCGGCTGCACGCCGTTGGTGATCTGCTTCGCGCAATTCAGGATATCGGGCGTGACGCCGAAGGCCTCCGATCCGGTCCATGCGCCGGAACGGCCAAAGCCGGTAATCACCTCGTCGAAGATCAGCAGGATCTGGTGCTGGTCACAGATGGCGCGCAGACGCTGCAGATAACCGGCTGGCGGAATGATCACGCCGGCCGAACCAGAGAAAGGCTCGACGATCACGGCTGCAATATTCGACGCATCATGCAGGCTGATCAGCCGCAGCAGTTCGTCGGCCAGCTCCGCACCTTGCGCCGGCATGCCGCGCGAAAACGCGTTTTTCTCCAGCATCGTATGCGGCAAATGGTCCGCCTCGATGCCCTGGCCGAACAGCTTGCGATTGCCGACGATCCCGCCGACTGAGCCACCGCCGAAGTTCACGCCGTGATAGCCCTTCTCGCGACCGATGAAGCGAGTCTTTGATCCCTGCCCCTTCGCGCGCCAGTAGGCGCGCGCCATCTTCAGCGAGGTGTCCGCCGATTCGGAACCCGAACCGGTGAAAAACACGTGGTCGAGACCAGCCGGAAGGAAATCGCGCATCCGGTTAGCAAGCGCAAATGACAAAGGATGGCCGAACTGAAAGGCTGGCGTGAAATCCAGCGTCGCCATCTGCCGGCTCACCGCCTCGACCAGCTCGGGCCGGCAGTGCCCGAGCCCGGTGGTCCACAGGCCGGACAGGCCGTCGAAAATCTTGCGGCCATCGGCATCCGTGAAATACGCATCCTTGGCGCTGACGAACAGCCGCGGATTGGCCTTGAACTCGCGGTTGCCGGTGTAAGGCATCCAGTGCGCCTCCAGCCAGTCGACGTCGGTGCGCACGGCAGCCTCGGTCAGCGATTTCGGAGCGGACATGTTCATTGGAAGATCCTTTCAAAGGCGCGATGGCCACATTGTCGCGGCAGGCTGATACTCTTACAAAGAATCAATTATCCACGTCAGGTTGCAGAAAAATGCAAGTAAAGAAAAAGGCCGTGCTGGGCCAGCTCAGTGACACCGACCTTCGTTTGCTACGCGTGTTCCGCGCCGTGGTCGAATGCGGCGGCATGGCCGCTGCCGAACTCGAATTGAACATCGCCACTTCGACCATCAGCCGCCACGTGAAGGATCTCGAGACGCGCCTCGGCCTGACACTGTGCCGACGCGGCCGTGCCGGCTTCGCCCTCACGCCCGAGGGTGAGCGCATCCATCAGGAGACCCAGCGGCTGCTGGCCGCCACCGATGCGTTCCGCGCCAGTGTGGATGACATCCACCAGCGCGTCGCCGGGGAGTTTCATCTGGCAGTGTTCGACAAGACCGCCAGCAATCCGGCGGCGCGCATCGCGCAGGCGATCGCGCTATTCCGCGAACAAGCGCCGGGGGTCGCGCTGAACCTGCATGTGTCGACCATCAACGGTATCGAGCGTGGCGTGATCGGCGGCGACTATCACTATGGCATCATTCCCGAGCACCGGCGCTCGGACAGCCTGGCTTATGACGAGCTATTCGACGAAACCATGCTTTTGTACTGCGGTGCGTCGCACCCGCTGTTTGGTGCGGACACGCGCAAGATGAACTGGGGACAATTACGCCGCCACGATTTCGCCGGCCTCGGTTATCACTCGCCCAACATGGAGATTTCGCATCGCGAGCGCCTGCGCCGCCATGCCACCGGCTTCGACCAGGAATCGGTGGCCACGCTGATTCTGTCTGGCCGCTTTCTCGGCTTCCTGCCCGACCACTATGCGCGCGGCTTCGTTGCCGACGGGCTGATGAAGCCGGTCAAGCCGGCGCTGTTCCACTATGAATGCCGCTTCGCGGGCATAGCGCGCCGTTCGCCCGCACCATCGCGGGTGACCCAAATGTTTCGCGATTGCCTGCTGCGCATGCATGCATGATTCATGCGGTCAATCATGATTCCGCACGGCGCCGAACTGCGCCTTCGAGATCGACCGCAGGATAACGTGACTCATCCCGCGCCTTGGACGCTGCATCGATGCCGTGCAGATAAATGATGCGCATCTGATCCGCACCCGGCTTCACGCGCAACGCGCGTGCGACCTCGTCGCGAAACAGGCCCGACCTGAGGTCACGCACGACGGCAGCGGCATCACCAAAAGGTGCGATCAGATCGATCAACCACAAGCGCTCTCCGCATTTCCAGTTTGCCGGCTGCAGGCTGCGCGGATTCAGCACATAAGCTTCCTCCGCATCCTTGGACAACCATGCCCATGACACATAGGCCACCGGTCTTTGGCCGCAGTGGTAGGCGCGGCACTGCTTCAGCGCCAGCGCCGGTACCACCCACTGAAGCAGGCTCTCAAGAGGCCAGCCTCGATGCAGCGGCGAATGCGCCATCAACCACGCGACCTCGCCGAGCATGGACAAGCCGGTGCGGGCGGCTTGCTCGCCACTCACGCGACCGCCGCCCAGGCATTGTTGACCGCGTTCCTGACCGGGGAAGGCAACTCGGATGCGGTCGCACCGTAGGCACTGCTGCCGTCACCGGGGGTGAAGCCGGCCATCGCCGAGACCAGTTCATTGACCTTTGCGTAGCCGAGCAGTTCGCCACCGGCCTCGAAACCGTACACATAGCGCTTGGCGTCATTCGGGGCACTCCAGTTCTTGGCCGGGTCATCGCTCCGGTACCAGTCCCTGAACGTCATGCTGTCGGAGCCGCCGAGCAGCTTCATCACCAGGTCATCGCCGACACGCTCGAACCACAGCTGCTCCTTCGACACGTCAGCCTCGAGCTGGACGATGTCGGTTCCGTTCAGGCCAGCTTGCTCGGAACCGATATAGGTATCGTTGCCATCGCCAAAACCGAAACGATAGACATCGATACCCGCACTCGCTGTCAACGTATCATCGCCCGTATCACCGATGACGACATCATCACCGATGCCGCCGTCGATGCTGTCATCGCCCAACCCGCCAACAATGAAATCCCTGCCCGCATCACCATGGATGATGTCGCCGCCGTCGCCGCCGACGGCAATGTCGTCGCCGTCTCCGCCAGACAGCAAATCGTCGCCATGACCGCCGGACATCAGGTCAGCGCCGGCATCGCCGTACAACTGGTCATTGCCACTGCCCCCGAGCAGGTAATCGTTACCCGCCTGGGCGCGCAGCGTATCGCCGCCGGCAAATCCGTCCATCCAGTCCGACCCGGCTGAACCGGCAAGCGTTTCATCAAGTTGCTCGCCCGAGTGGCCGAGCACCGTGGACGATAGTTGCGACATATCGAAGTCGCGGCCGTCGAAGAACTGGAACACATCGATCCGCTGGCCTGCGGTAGCCCAATCCCTGATGGTGACCGAGTCCGCCGCATCGAACAGCGATGCCTCGGGATTATTAAGGTCACGCAGGTAGACCACCATGTCGCGGCCGTTAACGGAGAACACCAGGTCCTCGATCGTGATGCCGGCGCCGAACAGCAGCTTGTCGCCGCCCGGATGACTGATGTCGGTGCCAGGCAGCGAACTGCCGGAATCGCTGATCGTGTCCTTGCCATCGCCTCGGGAAAAAATATACACATCGTCGGCGGCACCGCCATTCAGCACGTCGTCGCCTGCGCCCCCATGCAGCACGTCGGACGCTGAACCGCCATGAAGCGTGTCATTGCCGGCCGCGCCGCCGAGCCAGCTGGCTTCGCCCGTGCGCGCATCGAGCACATCATGGCCGGCCGTGCCGGAAGCGGCTCCGTCGAGATGGCCGATATCAACCGCGAAGTCGTTGATGAAGCGCAGGTGCTCGACACGGTATTGCGGCGTTTTCCAGCCCTGTACGGTCACGCTGTCCTGCACCTCGCTGCCCTGCTCCGGAAGCAGCGAGATTCGCAGGTCGTCGCCGAGGCGCTGGAGCAGCACATCGTCGATGTCGATACCGGTTCCGAACTGCAGCGTGTCGTCACCGCCATCGATCGCTTGCAGTTCGCTGCGATAGCCGGTGCGTGTCTCATTCACCCAGCCGAAAAGCGAACCCTTGCCGCCGAACGAGAATTGCGCGACTGACTGGGTGTAAGTGTAGGCGACCTGCACAGATTCAGTGCCGAGCGCCGACTCGGAGATCGTATCCTGCCCGTCACCGCGGTTGAACTGGTACACATCATTGCCACGCCCGCCATTGAGCAGATCATTGCCGGCGCCGCCGCTGAGAACGTCATTACCGTCGCCGCCATTGATGGTGTCCTGTCCGGTACCACCGAACAGATAGTCATTCCCTGCGCCACCCTCGGCATGATCATCGCCGCTGCCGCCGTATGCGTCGTCATGGCCGTCGCTGCCATCAAGCCGGTCGTTGCCTGCGCCGCCAATCAGGTAATCCGCGCCACCCAGTCCGACGAGGCTATCATCGCCAGCGCCTCCGGACAGCAGGTCGCCATCGGCGCTGCCGTTCAAGACATCATCGGCAGCCAGTCCGCTGGCCGCATGCCTGATGCCCGACATCTGCAAAGTGCGACCATCGATGAAACCGAAAGTCTCGATGCGATTCTTTGCATTGCTCCATTGCCGTATCGTCAGCTGGTCATCCAGGTCGGCCAGCGCGGTGTCGTCAGCCTCGCGTAGTGACACCACCATATCGTCGCCGGCCACGTGCACGTACAGGTCCTCGACAGCAATGCCCTGAGCAAACTGCAGGCTGTCATTGCCGCCCTCAACCTGCGCCGATCCGCTGCTTGCCCGATATTGGGCGACCCAGTTCGCCGTGAGACCGGTACGCTGGTAGCCGCCGCCGGACGTCGACAGCTGAGCCACCCCGTCGAGGCCGGCATCGTCGAAGATCTCGTCGCGGCCGTCGCCACGGAAGTAAAAATAGGTATCGTCGCCGGCACCGCCGAGCAGCAGGTCGCCGCCTTGCCCGCCGAGCAGGCGGTCATTGCCGGCGCCGCCAGCGAGAATATCGTCCCCATCCATGCCGGCCAGAACGTCATCGCCGACGCCGCCATCGAGCTGGTCATCGCCCGCTTCTGCGATCAGGTAGTCGTCAGCCGCACCGCCGGCCAGCGCATCATTGCCGCTGCCCGCAAACAGCAGGTCCTTGCCGTCGCCACTGTCGATGTGGTCATTGCCCGAACCGCCACTGATCACGTCGTTGCCTGCATTGCCGGATACCGAGTCGTCGCCGGCACCGCCGGACAGGAAGTCGCCTGCCCCTGTGCCGATGAGCTGATCTGCACCGCCCCAGCCCTGCTGTCCCTGCTCAATCTGGCTGAAGTCGAGCAGATTGCCATCGGCGAAGCCGAAGTTCTCGATCCGGTTGCGGGTGTCGGACCAGCCCTCGATGGTCACACTGTCGCCACTGATGCTGTCCTCATCGCCGGCCAGCCGCAGACTGACCCGCATGTCGTCGCCGATGCGCTCGAGCATGAGGTCGTGGATCGTAATGCCGGTGCTAAAGAGCAGCGTGTCGATGCCGCCATCGATCTCGCCCTGTTCACTGCGATAGCCGATACGATCTTCCATCCGGGTCTGCGTGCGGTATCCAGTGCGCAGTTCATTTACCCAGGTGGCGAACTTGCCAGTACCACGCTGCACCCGTTCGTAGTAGCTGTACTGCTCAGTGTATGAAACTTCCGTCTGGTAGCTGTGTTTCTGCAGATACTCGCCTTCAGCGTAATCGACGATGCGGTCCGCCCCATCGCCGCGATTGAGCAGATAGACGTCATCTCCGGCACCACCTTCGAGCTGGTCATCGCCACTGCCACCTGCCAGCAGGTCATCTCCGGCGCCGCCCTTGATCACGTCATGTCCCAAACCGCCAAGCAGCTGGTCGTTGCCAGCACCGCCGTCCATCAGGTCATCGCCCTCTCCGCCGGACAGCAGGTCATCACCGCCGGCACCCTGCAGTTGGTCATTGCCGCTACCGCTATCGAAAACGTAATTTAGCGAATCGGTCCCGCCAAGGAGACTGTCCGCGCCGCTGCCGCTGCTCACCGCTTCCACCTTGAGCGCGTCGGCATCGATATCGACGGCGGAATCCGTAATGACCAGCAGCAGATCGCGGCCAGCGCCGCCGTCGATGCCGCTGCCATTCTGCTGTGCCGCAGCGACATCGGCGGCATCGGTGACGAGGACATCGTCGCCGATGCCGCCGTTGAGTGTGTCCGCCCCTTCACCACCCATCAGCCAGTCATGACCCAACCCGCCCGTCAATATGTCGTCGCCTGCACCGCCGTCGAGCACGACACTCCAGACAGCAGTCGATGCATCAAGTCGATTGGCCACCGCGTTACCGGTTGCGCCTATCCAGTCGCTGGCATCGAGGACGAAATCCGTATCACCATCAGCGAGAATGCGCTGCTTCAACGACTCGCCCGATTCGAACCGGAATACCAGGTTACCGTTCGCATCCCGCTCTTCACGCATGCCCTGCGACTGGTATGCCAGCGTCACGTCAGCCCCCTGCACCAAGCGACCGTCGCTGCGCTGTATGTCGAATGTGCCGTGCACGACGCTGCCATCGCCCAGGTCGACGCCCGTGCCTGGTTTGACCGTCAGCGACAGGCTGCGAATTTCTGCCTCAGCAAGCGACATCAGTTCACCGCTATCGACGCTGCCATCGCTGTTTGCGTCACGCCAGACGCGGAATTCGTCGAAATGCTCGTCACGCCCATCCAGCACGCCGTCAGCGTTGCTGTCGAAGGTGGCAGCGAGCGCCTGCAGATCGGTATCTTCGCCGGGCGTCCAGTTGGCAAAGGCAATTTCCCTCGGGTCGGTGATGTTTCCATCATTGCCGACATCGATCATCAACAAGCCATCATCCCGGCCAACCCAGGCACTGCGTTCGGCATAACCATCGGCATCCGCATCGAAAGTGGTGAGGCTGTTAGTCAACGGATTGACTTCAACGCCGTCGCCGTCGAGGTCGATGACTACCGGCCACAGGCCGCCGAAGCCGAACCCGTAGTCGTACCCATAGTCGTAGTCATATCCATAATCGTAGTCGTAGCTGTAGTCGTAGTCGTAGTCGTAGATGTCGCCGAATCCATAGTCCGAGACATTGCCAACGTCCAGATTCGATCCGAGGTCCAGCCCGATCGGCTCATAGGCAGCAGGTCCGCTCGATGCAACGCCGGAAGATGCCTCGTTACCTGCTTGCCAGCCGCCAAACCACGCATCGAGCGCATCGACGTTGTCAGGCGCATAGGTTGCAAGATCGTTCGCAAAATCAGCGGGGTTGGTGTATTCGAGTTCGTTGTAAGCCGATGCGAGTGAGCGAACGTCAGTCCAGTCAGTGATGGTTGTGCGGAGGGTTTTTTCCCAGGTCAGGTCGATAACTGGAACCGGGGGGAGAACATGATCCGAATGAGACGGCTCATTAAAAAGAAATTCAGGACTTAAATATTTAGAAATTACATCAAGTTTTATTCCCACATTTCCGGTTCTCGCTTCGTAGATACCGGAACCAAATTCATACAGAATGAGCCCGGTATTTAACGCCGCTCCGGCTGGAGTTGCGCTTGTGACGCTTAACGCCATTCCTGTAACGTTACCAACGAAAGATGCAAGGTTGGACTGCTTGATTTCACCCGTTTCACGATAAGATTCGATCATCTTATCCAAAGCCAAGCTTGCGCCAATCGCACTAACACTAAACTGACCAATAGGAGAAGATTTACCGATCATCTCCGCCAGTCCCAAAGCAGTTGCTGCAAATCCGACCGTTATTCCTGCATAGTCGGTACCGCCGTTTTCATCCCTAGCGCCCATGCCGGTATTCACCACACCAAACTTCATCCCAACATTATTTATGATAATGACCGCACCGTTACCGCTCATAGTAGCCCCTTCTAGAACGAACAATAATTAGAGTGCCGCCGAGCGGCATAAATACGAAAACGATGAATCCCCACCACCGAAGACCAAGTCTTCGCTCAAAGCCACCCAAAAAATCTTCATAAGAAGCGCCAACACTGCGATCGTCACAAGCGATTTGCCAAACCCGATAGCGGGTCCACAACGTGTATCGGGGAATGTCAAACCAGATGGTCGCATTGCAGCCAATTACATTCCTGTTCTCTTCGCCTAACTTAGTCATCAATCCGACTGCGCGCGGATAGATGAGTAATATTCCGGGATAGTCAAATTTAAAAATCTCACCTGAATCAGATTTCAAAATAAAATGCGGAGACTTTTCATGTGAATTGATGATTACCCCATGCATGATTTTCAGAGAAGAAAATTCAGGTGGCTTCCGATTTATCCAGGTAGTAATCCAAGGTTGGACACCTAGAAAAATCCAAATGAACAATCCCACAACAACGTTATAGATGTGTCCATTTGGAATATCTTTTCTTGGTTTTGAATGCATATCGCCATAGATCCACCACTTCCAGCTACGAAGTCGTTCCCGAATCAGAGGCTTCAGCGGGCTTTCTTTTTCTGAAGATGTAATTCCCACTTTTTCTCCAATGAAATTTGCCTTCACCGCGATGCTTAGTCGCCGCGCCCATATCGAACCACATACCAGAGATGAGGCAGCGGTATCAGTAGAAAAATCATCACGGCTTGCGCGACCAGATGCAGGTGCTGCTCAAAATATCGAACAAAGTCTTCATATGACGTTCCTGCTGAGCGGTCATCGCATCGAATTTGCCAAATATAATTTCGATCAAATAAATAGAACATAAGGTCGCTGTCCCATGCCTTGGCAAAGAAGCCGGCAATGCTGCTTCTGTTCTTGCTCAGCGCCCGCAGCTCTCCTGTCTCGTCCCGCTTCGCTGGAATATATTTTTTTCGACAAGGTCAAGGTGAGAAGCTGCCCCGAGTCAACTCTCATGCGGATTTGAGGCGCATATGAGCTTGTCCTGATCACCTGTCCATACACGATACAAAGCGCCTCGAACTCAGGCGGAGTGCGATTTATGAAGCCCCTTTCCTCTCGGCAGCCTCTTCTCGTGCTCATCGACTTCGCTATCCCTATCCTTCGAAGTACGATCGAGCAGCCCGCGCCTCACTCGTACCAGCCAGATCGTTCCCAGCAGCGGAATCAACACGAAGCTCAGTAAGCCCATCGTCACCAGCGTCCCGGCCAGGTCGCTGCCATGAACGACCTGGTGGTAGTACACGCTGGCATCCGGACGATCGCAGTCGACCTGCCAGACGCGATACACGTTGAACAAGGTATGGCTTGGGAGATCCAGCCAGACTTTCCCGGTACAGCCCTGCAAGTTTTCGCGCGCGGCAGCCAATACCGGTGAGGCGCTGTCATGGTTGAAGAAAGGATTCAGGTAGGTCGGGAATTCCACTTCCGCGAGCCTGCCGTCAGGCAGCTTCAGCGTCAGCTGCGGCGAATTGCGGCTGGCTTGGGTGACCGTCATGGATACAGGCTGCAAGCTGTAAATATCTGGTGGCTGGCGGTTAATCCAGGTTGCGCTCCATGGGTACACGCACAGCAGCAACCACAAGACAATGTCGAGCACGAGCACAGGGTAGAAGCAGGACGGCGCGGGGCCGGCAGGCCTGGGGGCGATCTCGCCGTACACCCACCATTTCCAGCTGCGCAGGCGGAGTCGCAGCGGCGGTTTCGTGTCTTCATTCAACTCGCTGAAAAGTTCAACAGGATGTTTATCCATTGCTTCAACGCTCCCTGGCGGCTTCATTCAGCGTCCGCTGTATGGGACTCAGCAGGTACTCGAGCAGCGTGCGCTGTGCCGTTCGTATTTCTGCAGTCACGTTCATGCCAGCGCTCACCGGCACTTGCTTGCCTTCGACGCGCAGATTCGTCTGCTCAAGTCGGATGTGCGCCGGGAAGTAGGCCATCGGTGCCTGTCCATTGCTGGCGACGCTGCCTGCGCCGCCCGGGGACTGCGGGTCGCGCACCAGAGCGTCTGCACTGACCCAGGTCAGTTCGCCATCAAGCGTGCCGTAGCGCGTGAAATTGAAGGTCTCAAGTTTCAGGCGCACCGGCTGTCCAGGGCGCACAAAGCCAATATCCTTGTTGGCGACCATGACCTCGGCAATCACGCCGCCCTCGTCCGGCACAATCACCATCAGCGGCAACGCCGGCGTTACGACACCGCCGGGCGTGTGCACCGCGAGCTGCTGCACGATCCCATCGGCAGGCGCGCGCAGCTGCATCACGTCGCGCCTCTGGCCGGTCTTTACCCGTTCCTGCTTCAGGTGAGCGATGCTGCGCCTTGCCTGCTCCCGGCGAGTGGCCAGGTCCTTGCGCACTTCGGCCAGATAAGCGGCCCGCTCCTTGAGGGCTTCGCGATGCGCTGCAACGGCGGCGACCTGCTCCGCCCTGAGCCGCGTCATTTCATTCTCGGCATCGATCCGGTCGCGCGTCTTGTCCTGATATGCGTGCTGATTCAGAAATCCCTGCTGCGCCAGCTGGCTATAGTCGCTCTCACGCTGGCGCAGGCTTATCAGCAGGGCCTCGGTTCGCCCCATCGATGCCTGCGTGGCTTGCACCTGGGCTGCGCGCGTGTCGATGCTGGCGGTCAGGCGCTCACGCTTGCTTCGTATGTCTTCCCATTCGGCTTCCGTCTGCCGGCGCAGACCGTAAGCCGCTTCGCAGTCAGCCGGCCTTGCTTCTTTGGATGGACACAGCTCGCGCAGCCGGTCCGCAGACAGGAAGGGCGAGTGCCCCGTATCGATTGCGTTAGCCAGCGCGTCAGCACGCAGGGTTTCGGAAAGAGCGGACAACAGCTCTTGCCCAGCCTGAGCGTCGTCAGCTGCGGCCTGGGTGTCATCCAGCTCAACCAGTAACTGACCGTTACGGACCCGCTGACCGTCATGCACATGGATCGCGCGTATCGTGGCGGTCTCGAGCGGCTGTATCACCTTGCTGCGCTGGCTGACGATGATGCGTCCGGGAGCAATGGCCACCACATCAACCTTGCCGATTGCAGCCCATGCCACGGCTATCGTGAAGATCGCGCAGATCGCCCACAAGGCACGTCGTGGTGCCGGATGCGGCGGGGTTTCGCGCAGGCTGAGCGCAGCCGGCAGAAACGCGGCCTCGCTGGTCAAGCGCGCAGGGCCGGTCAGCTCATGCCGGTGCGACCACGCATGCGCAAGGACTTGCCGGCATCGGGCCAGCAGCTCACGCAAGCCGGCGACATGGTTACCGGAAAAGGCGCGCTGCGTCATTGCCGCGCCTCGTCATAAGCTGTGGTCGGCTCGACGGCACCGCCGCCCTGCATACGCCACAGTCTGGCGTACAGGCCGTCGCGCGCGAGGAGTTGTTCGTGCGTTCCACCCTCGACGATGCGACCGCTTTCCAGCACGACGATGCCATTCGCATTGCGCACTGCGCTCAGCCGGTGGGCAATGATGAACACGGTGCGCCCCTTGCAGATGGCTTCCATGTTCCGCTGCAATACCGCCTCGCTTTCGTAATCGAGCGCGCTCGTCGCCTCATCGAAAATCAGGATGCGCGGATCCATGAACAACGCGCGCGCGATCGCCAGCCGCTGCCGCTGTCCGCCTGACAGGCAGCCACCTTGCTCGCCGACGAGGGTGTCATAGCCCTGCGGCAGTTCGCCGATGAACTCGTGGGCGCCGGCAAGCTGCGCCGCCCTTACCACGCGCTCCATCGGGGCAGCCGGGTCGGCGATCGCGATGTTGTCGCGCACCGAGCGATTGAACAGCCAGTTGTCCTGCAGGACGACACCGATCTGGCGGCGCAGCTGCGCCGCATCGACGTGGCTGATATCGACGCCATCGATCAGGATGCGGCCGTGGTCGGGTACATAGAGCCTTTGTATCAGCCGGGTCAGTGTCGACTTGCCCGATCCGGAACGACCGACGACGCCAATCACCTGTCCGGCGCTGATGTCGAGCCGCACTTCCTTCAGCACCGGCTGCGCGTCCGCGTGGTAGCGGAAGATGACGCGGTCAAAAGTGACGCGGCCTTTCAATCGCGGCAATTGCGCGGCGACCGCCGGCGCTATGTCGGGGCGGGTATTGAGTATGTCACCCAGGCGCGCGATCGAAATTCCCACCTGCTGGAAATCGGACCACAACTGCGCGAGCCGCATGATGGGCTGCGCGACACGGGCGGAAAACATAGTGAAGGCCACGAACATGCCCAGCGTCAGTTCACCGGCAATGACAGCCTGCGCACCGAACCACAGCGTAGCGGCGCTGACCAGCTTGCCAATCACGGCGACACCCTCATGCGCGACGGACGCGACCTGCTGCGTGCGGAAGCTGGCGGACACATAGGCAGCCAGTTGCTCGTCCCAACGCCGTGCCACCACCGGCTCGAGCGCATTGGCCTTCACGGTCAGGATGCCAGTGACGGCCTCGACCAGCATCGCCTGGTTCTCTGCGCCGCGCGCGAATTTTTCCTGCAGGCGCTGTCGCAGCAGGGGAATCACGGCCACGCTCAGCAGCAGGTAGGCGGGAACGCTGAGCAGCACGATCAAGGTCAGGGAAAGGCTGTAACACAGCATGACCGCAATGAACACCACGGAGAACATGACGTCGATGACGACGGTGAGGGCCTGTCCGGTCAGGAAGCTGCGGATGTTTTCCAGTTCGCGCACACGTGCGACCGAATCGCCGACCCGGCGGACCTGGAAATAGGCCAGCGGCAAGTGCAGCAGGTGGCGAAACAGCCTGGCCCCGAGCTCAACATCGATGCGACTACAGGTATGCGAGAACACATAGCTGCGCAGCACGGATAACAGGCTCTCGAAAAGACCGATGGCCAGTAGCCCGATCACGAGCAAATTCAGTGTCGCCTGTCCATGATGGACCAGCACCTTGTCCATCACGACCTGAAAGAACAGCGGCGTTGCGAGCGCGAACAATTGCAGGAATACCGATACCAGCAATACCTCGCCGAACAGTTTTCGGTAGCGCACCAGACTGGGAATGAACCAGCTGATGTCGAACCGCGACCAGTCCCCTGCCAGTTCGGCACGGCTGGTGAAAAGCAGCAGTTCACCGGTGCCGGCCGCGTCGTCACCGACCCACTCCTCGCAAAACAGATCGCGTGCCAGCTCGCGCACTGGTTCACCGTCGGCGCGCTGCAGCAGCACCCGGTCGTCGCTGCATGCGGCGACCAGAACCCAGCCGGTCCGGGCACAACAGGCCAGCACCGGCATCGGTGTCTTCGACAGCCGGTCCGGTTTCACCCTAGCCTTCCTGGCCTTCAACCCAATCTTGCGGGCGGCGAGCAGCAGTTGGTCCGCGTCGACAGGCTCACAGGGTGACAGCGCTAACTGGTGAGCGAGGCTGGCCGGATCGGCCGCGATGTGGTGCAAGCGTGCGATCAGGCACAACAGCACCAGTCCTTCACTGGCAGGTCGCCCCTCACCGGAAGGCTTTCCTGCGGCGGGAATTTCAATGGGGATGTCGATGCACATTCCGCAGCCATGCCTCCGGCAAAAGACCGGAATGGTGCGTAGGTTATCCGCGCGCGGTCAATGGCCAGGGACGGGGTCGGATAGTTCCACCGTATGGATGCTTCTCGGGCGGAAATGAACTGTGGCTTTTTCCCAAAAACAGGTGTTCACACCCGTTCCGAATATTCCCTGATCGATCTATCTTTGATCGAAAAAAGCGCCTGCGGTCGTGCGGAGGCTTTCGACAGTGGATCGGATCATGCAACCCCCCTCAGGCCTTTCATTCTGCTGCTGTACTGAATCCGAAGTCGCTACCGCGCTGCTGCGGGGACAGATTCGGGAAGACGGGCCAGGGGGTTCGAGCGTTGCATTTGACTGCACTGGTATTAGATTGGCAAACAGCGCCATCGGATGCGTGGCGCTGTTTGGTCAGAGCTGCGGGATCAGGGGGGCGCTGTAATTTATAGAAAGCATTGCGCACCCCGACATCCACAGGATTTTTATTGATTCCAGAGTTGGGCAAGCATGTTAATCTGCCGGTTCATCAGATCCGCATAGAGTTCTTTACTTGATTTAGTAAGATTAGGATCATTAATTCGCAAATAATTTCCGGCAACAGAATCAAAATTCTCTCGCAATGCGATTTTGAATGCCGTAGAAAGCGTTGTCGCCACAGAGGTTTCGAGGAAGCCATCCATCTTGCGGCCGATGGTGGCCGGCGTCAGCGGAAGGGATCCGGTAGTAGGATCCAGACCAGCAAGGTCTTCGATTTCCCATTCCTCAAATGTCACTGAATCCGGCTTCAGCAAGGGCGTGGCCAGCGACAAAACTGGCTTCCATGCTTTTTGCCAGGCTTTGGCAATACCCTCTGCCAATGGATGATAAATTCCCTTGGCTGTCAGTTCTCCAACGATGGCTGATTCAGGATCATCGCTCAGAGCATGACCCAGACAAGTTTCGAAAAGATTCTCGAAAACAGGGGACAGATTCTCCTCCTCCCAGTGGTAGGCCATCTCAGTCAGTATCTCGATATCTTCGGCTGTAAAGGTATTGAGTCTTTCCTGTACGCCTTTCCAGAATTCTTCGTAATCTTTGTCTAATTCAGGATATTTTCTTTTAATAGGCCCCAGAACATTATAAAAATTGCCATTGGGATAATGGCTGATTTTCCACGGAACCAGTCCGGCCAGAATGCCGTTAGTGGCTGCCAATGACTGCATGGCGGTCAGGCTCTGCTTCGAACCAAGGAACAATTGAAGCTCACCTAGTTGACGGTGCTTCCATTCGACTTCCATCAGCACGAATTGGCTCATGATGACGACCGGCCTGTCCGCTTTCCGATGGCTGTGCTCGAGGGCACCTGGGCTTAGAAATGAGGTCTGATTTATGAGTTCTTTCGCCAGCAAATCTGGTGACTTTGCACCCGCCTCGTTCAAAAGCTCATTCGCTTTCGGATGCTTCAGGGTGGCCCATATCGACGGTACAAGACTGTCATACGCTCTGCAATGTGCGGCCAACATCAACGGGGTAAAGCCCAAGGGATCACGCACGGAGATGTCGTAATAAGGAATCAGCATTTCGACGATATCGGCAGTGCAATTTCTGATTGCCTCGAACAAAAGCGGGTTGGGCCGACCATCTATATCAGCACTTATTTTAACTTCATGTCTTATTAACAATCGAACGATGTCTGCATGATTGTTAATCACTGCCCAGTAAATAGACGAATTTCCGTTTTCATCCACGATGTTCAGATCGCAGCCTTTCTCGATCAGCCATTCCGCCACATCCAGATGCCCGTATTCGGCGGCATATGTCAACGCGTTTGCATCCCATGTAGTGGTATGTTGGATATCCGAACCCTGCTCTGCAAGCCATTTCATCACTTCAAGCTCGCCAGCTTTGGCAGCAAACAGAAAAGCATTCTGATCTGATCCATTGCAGTGATGAATATCGCAGCCTTTCTGGTGTAGCCACTTGATCACGTCAAGATGACCTGATTTGGCGGCCAGTCCCACCAGATTGCGGTCATAGTCATCCGTTTGCTGGATGTCCGAGCCCTGCTCAACCAGCCATTGAATGACATTGAGGTGTCCATTCTGGGCAGCGACTTGTAGAACCGTATAGCCTTTTTTATTGGTATGGCCCGCATCCTCACCTTGCTCAACCAGCCATTTCAATATGTTCAGATGACCATACTCGGCAGCAATGTGCGCCAGTTCCCATTCGCCGAAATCATCCTTTTTGATTTCGTACTGGTCGACAATCCGCTTCAGTCCATCCAGATTGCCCGTCATCGCCGCGCTCTTCGCGTACTTCTTAAAATCTTGCGGCTTTGTCTCGGCGGGAAGGGTGACTGGTTCAACTATTTCAACTATTGCGGTATCCGAAGGACTGAGGCGTTGCCGCTTGAGTTCTGGCTCGGAATACTCAAGAGAGTTCGCGCCACTATCTCCGGACCTTGATCTTTTCGGACTACGGCCCGTGTCGATATCTGGCGACTCGCCGAGGACCAGATTGGCGACTGTATCAGCAGCATCGGCAGTGTCACCCGTATCGCTGGCATCGCTGGCATCGCCAGTATCGACATCCATCCCATCGTCCTGCCCCTGAACTGACTCGTGATTTGTTTCAGGAGTGTTGTAAACGCGAGGTGAGCGGGGTACCGAATTTTGTCCGGGATCGGGGGTTACATAAGGGTTGGTGCCCGGGGGTAAATTATCGAGATACGCAAAACTGGAGGAATTGGCGTCGGGATGGGGTTGAAACGGCGTCATGGCGTGGCCCTTCATCTTAGGAAAGACCGTGTGTGGTGAAAATATTTCTCCGGTTCCTGCGAAGCTCAGTTTAAAAATGCAGGCTGCGCTTCCGGCAATACCGGCAAATACCGGCAAAACACCGTCTTCAAGGACGCAGGGCGCGTATTACCGCGCCCGCATCGCAGCTGCCGTTATTTCGGCATTCTCTCAGGCCTCGGCGGTTTCGTCGTCGGTCGCCAGCCGGGCAAACGGCAGCGGTTCCTTCACCAATATCACGGTACATGGCGCATGCATCGCCACCTTGATCGGCACAGTCGCAACGAAGCGCTGCATCGACAGTCCGTGCGTGGCTGCGCCCATGATGATCAGGCTGACATGGTTGCCCTCGGCATAGCGCAGCAGCGCCTGCGCGACATCACCCGACTCCAGCACATGAAACGACACCTGATGGCCGGACAGGTCGAGACCCTCGGCCCATTTGCGAAACCCGGTCAGATGATGACGCATCAGCCAGGTTTCGTTATGGTCCTTGTCGCTGCTGGTAAAACTGGAGCTCACCACCGTCACCACCGCCAGCCGCGCGCCTGGACGCGTACCGAGCGAACGCGCGGTGGCCTGCCGCAGCGCATACATCGCGACATCGCTGACATCATGGTTGGGCACCGCCACCATCACGATCGGGACTTCGGCGATCTGCTGCGACGGCAAGGGACTGGGTTCGTACTGCATGCCGGCAGCGCGCAGCCAGCGCTTGAAATGCCACCAGAAACCGCGTCCCTTCAATTTCCTGCCGCGCTCGGTGACGTTCACCTGATCGGGATTGCGCAAGTCAAACATCAGGTGCGCGGCGGACGGATAGCGCTGTCCGGCCTGTGGCTCGAGGCAGCGCAGTATCACTTCCTGCAGCCACTCGGGTAGGTCGACGCGATACAAACGCGGCGGCCTCGGGCTCATCCACAGCCGCTGCCGCAAGCCGCCCTGCGTGGAGGGAAAGCCGAACGGCAGCTCGCCAGTTGCCATTTCATACAGGATCACACCGATTGCAAAGACATCCGAGCGCGGGTCGCCGCGCACGCCGACCACCTGCTCGGGCGCGATCCACGCAGGCGAACCCACCGCCTTGCGAAATTCTTCAGCCAGCAGGTCCGGATAGTGCGCATGACAGGACAAACCGAAGTCGAGCAGGACCATGCGACCGTCATCGGTCAGCAGCGCATTCGCGGGCTTCAGGTCGAGATGGCAGACATTCTGCTGATGCAGGCTATGCACCGCCTGTGCGAGTTGCGCGCCGACGCGCGCAATCTCATCGACCGGCAGCGGCTGGCCGGCCTCGCCGTGCTGCTTCATCCACGCCTCGAGCGTGACACCGCGCAAATACTCCATCACGAGGTAAGGCATGCGGTCGAGATCGCCGGCGGCGACAAAGCGCGGCACATGCGGGCCGTGCAGCACCTGCAGTAACTGGTGCTCGATCTCGAAGCTGACGATATTCTCGCTGCCGTCGCCCTCGCGCATCAACGGCACCTTCATCACCATCGGGAACGGCGGTACGCGCCCGTCCGCGTAGTCGACTTCATAGATGCGCGCCATCGCACCCGCATGGATCAGCGCGCCGATGCGAAAGCCGTCAATCTCACTGCCCTGTTCGAGCCGGCTCATCGTCCGCTCTCCAGTCGTGCCGCCAGCACTTCCGGTAGTCCGAGCGCGCGCATCTCGCGCGCCACGCCGAGATGATCGTAGGCCACGCGGTGGAAAGTCAGCAGCTTTGCGCCAACATCCAGCAGCGCGTAATTCGCACGCGTGTCGCCGTCGCGCGGCTGGCCGACCGAGCCGATGGTGGCGACCCAGCGTCGGTGCGTGCTGACCGGAATGGCGACACCGGCGCGCGGCACGAAAGGCATCAGGTGGCGGCCGGTACCGCGGTAGTAAAGCGATTGCGTGTGCACGTGCCCGCCGAATACATAGCGGATGTCCGGGTCCAGCGTGGCGGCGTCGAGGCTGCGCTCGGCCAGTCGCTCGTCAAGCAGGTAATGCCATTTTTCCGGCGCGTCGGCAGTCGCATGCACCAGATACGCGCTGCCCAGCGTGGCCGTCAGCGGCAACTGCGCGAGCCATTCGCGCTGCAGGTCGTCGAGATGGCGGAAGGTCCAGGCAGCCGTCATATCGCCCCAGGTCGATCCGGTCAGCACCGGGTTGACGGGCAATACATCGTGGTTGCCACGCAAAACCGTCGCGCCCTGTCGCTGCAGCTCGCGGCACCGTTCCACCACGTCGGATGGATGCGGGCCATAACCAACGAGATCACCCAGCAACGCCATATCGGTGGCGCCCTGCGCGCGTGCATGCGCCAGGCAGGCCTCAAGCGCGGGCAGGTTGGCGTGCAGGTCAGACAGCAGCGCAAGTCTCAACGACGTTCCTCCCAGGCAGACGCGTGCTTACGCCGTGGCGACGGCGCGCCCGCGATGGCTCAGATAGTAAAGCAGCGGCAGCACCAGCAAGGTCAGTACGGTGGATGACAGGATGCCACCGATCACGACAGTCGCCAGCGGCCGCTGCACCTCGGCGCCGGTGCCGGTGGCGATCGCCATCGGCAGGAAGCCGAGGGACGCCACCAGTGCCGTCATCAGCACCGGACGCAGCCGGGTCAGCGTGCCCTCGCGCACCGCATCGACCAGCGCCATGCCTTCATCGGCGAGATTACGGATGAAGGTAATCAATACCAGACCGTTCAGCACCGCGACACCAGACAAGGCGATGAAACCGACCGCCGCCGAAATCGACAGCGGTATGTCACGCAGCCAGAGTGCGAGCACGCCGCCGGTCAACGCGAACGGAATGCCGGTGAACACCAGCAGCCCGTCCTTCAGGTTGCCGAACATCGCGAACAGCAGCACGAACACCAGGAACAGCGCGGCCGGCACCACCATCTGCAAGCGCTGCGCGGCCGACTGCAGGTTCTCGAAGGTGCCGCCCCAACTGAGCCAGTAGCCGGTCGGCAGTGGCAGACCGGCCAGCTGCGCCTCGGCATCCGCGACGAAGGAGCCGACGTCACGTCCACGCACGTTCGCCGTCACCACCACGCGCCGCTTGCCGTTCTCCCGGCTGACCTGGTTCGGTCCCGGCGCAACTGCAAAGTCGGCCACCTCCGACAGCTGGATAAAATCGCTGCGACCGCCGGACGACGGCAGATTCACCGGCAGCCGGCGAATCGCATCGATATCGGTACGCAGCGCTTCCGGCAGACGCACCACGATATCGAAACGGCGGTCGCCTTCGAACAGCGTGCCGGCCGTGCTGCCGCCAACCGCCGCCGCGACCACGTCCTGCACGTCGGTCACATTCAGCCCGTAGCGTGCGGCACGCTGACGATCGACCGACACCGTCAGCATCGGCAGGCCGGTGGTCTGCTCGACCTTGGCCTCGGAAACGCCATCAACACGCTGCAGGCGCGCGAGTACCTCGTCGCCGAGATGACCGAGCTGGTCCATGTCGTCGCCGAAAATCTTCACCGCGACATCGCTGCGCACGCCCGAGATCAGCTCATTGAAACGCAGCTGGATCGGCTGCGAGAAATCATAGTTGTTGCCCGGGATCTGCCAGACGGTTTCCTGTATCGCTTCCAGCAGTTCATCGCGCGTCTTGCGCGGCTCAGGCCACTGCTCGAGCGGCTTCAACATGATGTAGCCGTCGGACAGGCTGGGTGGCATGGGATCGGTCGCGATTTCGGCGGTGCCGATGCGGGTAAACACGCGCTCGATCTCGGGGAACTTCCGCTTCAGCGTCATCTCGATGTTCTTCTGCATCTCGACCGCCTGTGTCAGGCTGACGCCGGGCGCGCGTATGGTCTGGAATGCGAAATCGCCCTCATTCAGGTTGGGCACGAACTCACTGCCGAGCCGCGTCAGCAGAAGCGCACACAGCACGACGACCACCGTCGACGTCGTCAGTACCAGCGCCTTCGCATCCATCATCCAGTGGAAGATCGGCAGGTAGGCGCGGCGCGCGGCGCGCATCAGCGCGTTTTCCTTCTCGTCAACGCGGCCACTGACAAACATCGCCACCGCCGCCGGCACGAAGGTCACCGACAACAGCATCGCGCCGAGCAGCGCGGCAACGACAGTAAAGGCCATCGGATGGAACATCTTGCCCTCGACGCCGACCAGCGTGAAGATCGGCAGGTAGACCACCATGATGATGAACTGACCGAACAGCAGGGGCCGGCGCGATTCGCGCGCTGCCTCGAAAACTTCGGCGAAGCGCTCGTCGCGCGTCAATGGCCGTCCGGCCAGCTGCTGCGCGTGCGCGAGCCGGCGGATGCAGTTTTCGACGATCACTACCGCGCCGTCGACGATGATGCCGAAATCGAGTGCACCCAGGCTCATCAGGTTCGCACTGACCTTGTACTGCACCATGCCGGTTAGCGTGAACATCATCGACAGCGGAATCACCGCCGCCGTAATCAGTGCAGCGCGCAGGTTGCCGAGGAAGTAGAACAGTACGGCGATCACCAGGATCGCGCCTTCGAGCAGGTTCTTCGCCACTGTCGCAATTGCCTTGTCGACCAGGTTGGTACGGTCATACACGGTGACGGCGCGCACGCCCTTGGGCAGGTTGCGGTTGATCTCGGCCATGCGCTGGTCAACCGCGCGTGACACGGTGCGACTGTTCTCGCCCATCAGCATGAACACCGTGCCGAGCACGACTTCGCGGCCGTTTTCGGTCGCTGCGCCAGTACGCAGCTCGCGGCCGATGCCGACGTCGGCAACATCGCGCACGCGCACCGGCACGCCGACGGCACTCTTGATCACGATGTCGCGGATGTCGTCCATGCTACGCACCTGGCCGGGCGCACGCACCAGATATTGTTCGCCGCGTTTCTCGATATAGCCGGCGCCAGCGTTCTGGTTATTGCGATCGACAGCGGTTACCAGCTCGGCGAGCGACACGCCAACGGCCGCCAGCCGGCCCGGGTCAGGCGCGATCTGGTATTCCTTCACATAGCCGCCAATCGAGTTGATCTCGGTCACGCCACGCACGGTGCGCAGCTGCGGCTTGATCACCCAGTCCTGAATCTCGCGCAGGTCCGTCTCGGTGTATGGCGAGCCATCCGGCTTCTTCGCGTCCTTCGCTGCCTCGACCGTCCACAGATAGATTTCGCCAAGGCCGGTGGCGATCGGCCCCATCTCGGGCGTCAGTCCGACCGGCAGACGTTCCTTCGCCTGTGCGATGCGCTCATTCACCAACTGGCGCGCGAAATAAATGTCGGTACCCTCGTCGAAGATCACCGTCACCTGCGACAAGCCGTAGCGCGACAGCGAGCGCGTCTGCTGCAGGTTCGGCAGACCGGCCATCACGGTTTCGACCGGATAGGTGATGCGCTGCTCGGCCTCGAGCGGCGAATAGCCGGGCGCATAGGTGTTGATCTGCACCTGCACGTTGGTGATGTCGGGTACCGCATCAATCGGCAAGCGCTGGTAGCTGTAGATGCCAATCAGCGCCAGCCCTAGCGCAGCGAACATCACCAGCGCGCGCTGCGCAATCGAGAACCGTATCAGTCTTTCGAACATGGCCGGCCCCGGTCAATAGCCTTCTTCGGACGCCAGCTTCGACATTTCCGACTTGATGATGTAGCTGTTGCGCGCAGCATAGCGCGTGCCCGCCGCGAGTCCCTGCACGATCTCGACATGCACACCGTCGCCGCGACCGAGCGTGACCGGGCGAGCGACGAAGCGCTTGTCCTCGCGCACGAAGATCACCTGCTGCGTGCCGAGCGTCTGCAGCGCCTCCGACTGCACGGCAACCGGCACAGTGACATCCGTCGCCTGGACCTCGATGTTGACGAACAGGCCCGGACGCCAGCTGCCCTTCGGATTGGCTACCAGGATGCGCGCCCGCGCCATGCGCGTCTGCTCGCCGACCAGTGCACCAAGGAAAGCGACCGTGCCAGTCGTCTGCGCATCGAAAGCCGTGGCACGCAGCGTCACCTTGTCGCCGACGCGAAACAGCGGCAGGTCCTTCGCCGGAATATAAGCCTCAGCCCAGACAGTGCTCATGTCCGCAATGGTGAAGATCGGCGTATCTTCCTTCACCGCTTCGCCGATCGACAGGCTGCGCTCGACCACCAGCCCGTCGTAAGCGGCGCGCAGCTCGAAACGGTTCATCGCGCCGCCTTTGCCGTCGCCCTTGCCCACGCCGAGCGCGGCCAGCTTCTGCCTTGCATTTTCGAGCTCGATTTCCGCTTCCTGCACCGAATGCTGCGCCTGCAGATAGTCCTGCTCGGCCGAAATCTTTTGCTCCCACAGGCGCTTCTCGCGCTCGAGGATGGAACGCGCATGCTCGAGCCGGCGCCCGGCAGTCTCGAGCGCGCTGCGCTGCTCCGATACCTGCTGGCTGGAGAATACCGCCAGCAGCTGCCCTTTTCTGACCTGCTGCCCGGTCGATACCAGCACCGACTCCGCCACGCCGGCGACGCGCGGCACCACGTGCACGGTGCGGTCGTCATTGAGCTGAATCTCGCCGGGGAATTGTGCCAGTGCGTGAATACGCGCCGGTCCCACGACCTGCACGTCGATCGCCGATGCCTTCAGCTGGGCATCATCCATCGTCACCTGCGCGGCCGCTGCGCCCGCCTGCGGGCCAGCCTTTGGGTCGGCCTTCGATTCGGCCTGCGCATCCGCCGGCGCGGATGCTTTCGGCGCGGCACCGGCGGCGGGCGATGCGGCCACGGGGGCAGCATCATCATCGTCAGCGCCGACATGCCGGCCCTTCTCCATATTCAGTATCAGCACACCCAGCAGCAGGCCGGCAATGATGACGCCAGCGATGGCCAGCGGTCGTGTGCGGCCATGCTGTCGATGGGGAAGCACGAGGCGAAAGGTCATGGTGAAGTCCTGGTGTTCGGGTTCTGCGGGTTCGGTGAGTTCGCTGAGTTTTGCGGCGGCGGCGCACCACGTGCGTTCGACGCATCCTCGCCAAGCAGGCTCTCCAGTTCGGCCTGCGCGCGATGGACATTGGCAAGCGCATTCAGATATTGCGATTTGACGGCGAACAGCGTGCGCTGCGCATCGAGCACCTCAAGGAAACTGAATTTGCCGTTCTCAAAACCGATGGTGGCCGCATCGTAGGCGCTGCGCGCCCCGGGCAGCACGTCGCGACGCAGTAGATCCGCCTCATCACGCCGCGCGCGCACGCGCTCGAGCGCCTGCTGCACGTCACTCACCAGCGCCACCTGCGTGGCGAACAACTCGTCACGTGCCTTGTCCTCGCGCCGCAGGGCCTCGAGGATATTGCCCTGGTTACGATTGGCAACCGGCAGCGGTACCGTCACGCCCAGCAGTGCCAGGTTGCCGGAGGTCTCGATGCTGCGGCGCACGCCGACGTTGAGCATGAAGTCCGGCACCGCACGGCTCTGCTCGAGGCTGACCAGCGATTGGCGGCGCGCCAGCTCGCGCTGCGCACGCTGCAGCAGCGGTGAACTGGCAAGCCGCTGCTCGATCATATCGGCGGGCGGCAAGTCGGTGAGGCGCTCGACCTCGCCCTGCACGCGGGTGAAATTGGGTGAGGGATTGCCCCACAGGCTGGACAAGCGCCGGCGCGCATTGCGCAACTCGCTGTCGGCCTGCGTCTGCGTGACGCGCACGCCTCCCTCGGCCACGCGCGCGCGGGTTTCCTCGACCGGCGACACCTTGCCGGCGGCAACCCGCTTGGCGGCAATGTCCGTGGCGCGTTGCGCCAGCCGCACGCTGTCGGCGGCCAGCACGGCCAGCTCCTGCGCGGCCAGCACGTCGAAGAAGGCAGCGACCACCGCCGCGCGCAAGCGCAAGGTGCGTCCGTCCAGTTCCGACTGCGCGACCTCGCGGCCCAGGTCCGCTGCGCGCACACGCGCGTCGCGCTTGCCGGCGGTTTCGAAGGGCAGGCCGATCTCAACGGACGAAGAACGCGAGATCCGGCTGGCGTCTTCGGTCTGATACGTGAATTCCGGATTGGGCCGCAGCGAACCCTGCAGCACCTGTGCTGCCGCGGCGTCCACTTCACGGCGGGCGGCCGCCAGCGTCGGGTTGGCATCCAGTGCGAGTTGCAGCGCCTGTTGCAGTGTCAGTGCGGCGGCAGGCTCGATCAGCGCGACACGCTCCTGCGACGGTACCTGTGCGTGCACAGCGCCGATCGACAGTAGCGCGGCACAGAACGCAGCGCGCACGGGACTCGAAAAAACATTGAAAAGCATCCTTGTCTCCGAAAATGACCGCCTCGGCGGGCGGCCGCAACTTCAGCGATGGGGAGCGCGTCCCCGGGCTCAGGCCGTGACGGCCCAGTTGGGGCGTTCGGGCCGCCATGGCGGCGGCGATGACGGCGGGACAGCCGCCGCAGGAGTCACGATGACGGCACCGGTCGGCAAAGCGAGGAGCGGCGGCCGCACCGGCATACCCGACAGCGCGCTGGCGTGACAGGTCGTACAGTCGTGGTCCTGGGTCTGGTCGAGATCGGCAGCCGACACCGGGTCGGCGCCACTCAGGCGATGTTCATGCGCATGATGGCCAAAATGACCGACCGCCGTATCCCGCTCGTGCAGGCAGGCAGTGCCCGTGGCGGCGACGGTGGCCTGCAGGAACAGCAGGCAAATCAGCAGGAGAGTGACGAGCTTGCGCATAGCCTGCGTAGTGTAGCAGTTGGCCACCGGCAATCTGCGCTATCCCGCCTTGCGCCGTCGGGATTGCGGCGCCGGGACAGCGCCGTTGAGCAGCAGTTCGCGGAACACCGCCGCAATCGGCGACAGCCGCTTGCCTTTCGGGTAGACGACGTGCCATTGCGAATGCACCGGAAAGCCGAGCACATCCAGCACCGCGACCCGATCTTCCGGCCGCCCCTCGCCCAACGCATGGCTCGACAGCACGGCGACGCCGAGTCCGCCGGCCACCGCCTGGCGGATCGCCTCATTGCTGCCCATTTCCATGCGCAGGCCCGGCCGGAAATCCAGCTCGCGAAATACCTGATCGGTGGCCATGCGCGTACCCGATCCTTGCTCGCGCAGCAGAAAGCGGTCGCGCTCCAGCGCCTGCAATGACAAGCCGCGCTGACCGGCCAAAGCATGATCAGGCGGCGCGACCAGCAGTAGCGGATTGGGCATGAACACGGTGTCTTCCAGATCCATGTCGGCCGGCGGCATCGACATGATGTAGAGGTCATCGCGGTTGTCGCGCAGCCGCGCGACCACACCGTCACGGTTCTGCACCTCGAGCGAGATGTCGATTTCGGGATGACCTGCGCAGAAGCCTGCCAGCAGCCGCGGTATGAAGTACTTGGCCGTATTCACCACGGACACCCGCAGCCGGCCGCGCGTCAGGCCGCGCATCGCGTCGAGCTTCTGCTCCAGCACTTCCCATTCGTCCGCGATGGCGCGCGCGGTGGTGGCCAGCTCGCGGCCGGCGTCCGTCAGGAAGACCCGCCGGCCGATCACCTCATGCACCGGCATACCGACGGCCTGCGCGATCTCCTTGAGCTGCATGGACACGGTCGGCTGCGTCACATGCATCGCGCGCGCCGCCGCGCTGACGCTGCCGGTGTCGGCCAGCGCGATGACGAGCTTGAGCTGCCTGAAGGTCAGATTCATAGATTTAAATCTATGGAAATAGATTAAAAAATTGATTTTACCTTATGCATTGCCACGCCTATCATTGCGCCGCAACAAAGGAGCCCTTCATGCAAAATTTTCTCGATCCCGCCATCCTCTTCTTCGTCTTCGGCATCGTCGCCGGACTACTGCGTTCCGACCTTGAGATTCCAGCGCAGATTGCCAAATTCCTGTCGCTCTACCTGCTGATGGCGCTCGGCCTGAAGGGCGGCTTCGCGCTGGCTGCCTCAGGACTGAACCCGACGGTCGCCGCCAGCCTGCTGGCCGCGGTACTGATGGCCTTCGCCATCCCGATGCTTGGCTACGCTTTCCTGAAGAACCGCGTGCCGAAGTTCGACGCCGCCGCCGTCGCCGCATCCTACGGCTCGGTCAGCGCCGTAACCTTCGTGACCGCGATGCAGTATGCCGAGACCAACGGCATCGCTGTCGGCGGCCACATGGCCGTGGCAATGGTGCTGATGGAATCGCCCGCAATCATCGTCGCGATTATCTTGGCCAACCTGTTGCGCCGTCAGGCGGCGGCAACGCCGACGATGCAGCTGGGTTCGCAGGGCGCGATGGTGGCCGGTGGTTCGGGTGGTTCGGGCATGTCCGTGCGCGATGTGCTGCACGAGTCGCTGACCAATGGCACGCATCTGCTGCTGATGGCCTCGCTGGTGATCGGTTTCGTCAGTGGCGACGCCGGCAAGGAAGTCATGAAGCCCTTCTCAGCTGACCTGTTCAAGGGCATGCTGGCTTTCTTCCTGCTCGATATGGGTCTGGTGGTGGCGAAGAACCTGCGCGAGACACGCGGCAAGGCGCCGGTGCTGCTCGGCTATGCGATGCTGTCGCCGTTCGTGCATGCGGCACTGGCCCTGCTGCTGGCACTCGCGCTGCAACTGCCGGCCGGCGATGCGGCGCTGCTGATGGTGCTGTCGGCCAGTGCGTCGTACATCGTAGTGCCGGCCGTGTTGCGGCATGCGGTCCCCGAAGCCAATCCGTCGATGTACCTCGGCCTGCCGATCGGCGTGACCTTCCCGATTAACCTACTGATAGGCATCCCGCTCTACATGGCGGCAGCGACCCGGTTCGCGGGCTGACCAGACGCGCCGTTTCGATCACGCTGATCTGAAAAAACAAAACGCACTACCGGAACGGCGGTTACCGGGCCGATAGTGCGTCCGTCGCCTGACCCGCCGGTCCGCCCGACCGTCAGAAGAAACGACAGCCCACCTTACCGAGCACGCCGAAGTCGGCCTCGACCCGGTCGCCCGGCTTCACCGTGACGGGCACACGGCAGGTACCGGTGGTGACCACCTGATCCTGTTCGCTGGCGATACCGAGCGCGGACAGCTCGTTGACCAGCCAGGCCAGCCCAACGCGCGGATCGCCGAGCACATTGCGGCCAAAGCCGGAGCCAGTCGCCTCGCCGTTCAGCGTCACGTAAATTTCCTGGTTCAGATAATCGAAGTCGCGCCAGTCGTCAGCACGCGGCCCCAGCACAAACAGATTCGCGCAGGCGTTATCGGCAATCAGTTGCGGCGCGCCGGCCGTCACGAAATCCTCATACCGCGAATCCGGCACCTCAATCGACGGATGCACGCAGGCCACCGCATCAAGCACCTCATCCATCGTGTACGGCTGTTCGCGTGGCGCCAGCGTGCGCGCAAAGCGAAACGCGAACTCGATCTCGGCCACGCGCATCAGGTTGTTGTCCAGCGTGACCGCCGCGCCATTCGGCAGCACGCGGTCGGCAAACAGCCGCCCGCCGAGCGGACCATCGACACCGATGTGGCGCTGGCCGTCCACGCTGGTCGCAGCGATCTTCCAGCCGAACTGCGGATGGCCCTGCAAGCGCGCCATCACGCCCTGCACCGCATAGCCTTCGGCGCGGCTGCCCGGCCGGATGTCCTGCGGCAGCGCATCGCAACGTCCGCGGCCAGTCCACAATGTCAACAACGCTTCGGCGGCCAGCGTCATCTTTTGCTCATTCATCATCATTCCATCCTTGGTCATTCAATTGATCGCAATGTCCATCATCGTGGCGCGCATCATCGGCGGCCGGCCAGCATGCCGCGGATCATCAGCAACGCAACCAGGCTGATGACTGCCATCCCGGACAAGTAGTAGCCGACAAACTGCAGGCCATAATTCGTGGCCAGCCAGGTGGCGATGTAAGGCGCGAACGACGCGCCGAGAATGCCCGCCAGATTGAAGGCCAGCGAAGAGCCGGTATAGCGCACCTCGGCCGGGAACAGGTCGGACATCAAGGTGCCGAACGAGCCGAAGCAGGTGCCCATCAATGCCATGCCGACCGACAGCGCGATGACCGTCGTCAGGCTGCCGGCCTGCAGCATCGGACCGAGCAGCAGCCCGAAGAGGATGATGCCGACCGAGCCGATGATCATGGCCGACGCCCGGCCGCGCCGGTCCGACAACTGCGCCGACACCGGGATGAACAGCGCGAAGAACACCACCGCAATCAGCTGCAGCACCAGAAATTCGGGTCGCGAGTAGCCCAGCGAGGTGGTGGCCCAGCTCAGCGTGAACACCGTGGTCAGATAGAACAGCACGAACTCGGCCGTACCAGCCAGCGTGCCAAGCACCAGCGCGCGCGGATGCTCGACCAGCACCGCCAGCATCGGCACCTTCACCCGCTCACGCTGCCTCAGCACCTTCTCGAACTCCGGCGTCTCGGTGATGTTCAGCCGCACATACAGCCCGACGATGACCAGCAGCGCACTGGCCACGAAAGGTATGCGCCAGCCCCAGTCGAGGAAGTCGGCTTCGGGCAGTTGGGTCGTCAGGTACAGAAAGGCTGCGCCGGACATCGCGAAACCGGCCGGGCCGCCCAGCTGGGGAAACATGCCGTACCACGCGCGCTTACCCGGCGGCGCGTTTTCGGTGGCCAGCAGCACCGCGCCACCCCATTCGCCACCCAGGCCCAGGCCCTGACCGAACCGCAGCACGGCCAGCAGGATCGGCGCCGCCAGTCCGATCGATGCATACGACGGCAAGAGGCCAATGAGCACGGTTGACAGGCCCATCGTCAGCAGCGACGCCACCAGCGTAGCCTTGCGTCCGATCCGGTCGCCAAAGTGCCCGAACAACGCCGAGCCAACCGGACGCGCGATGAAGGCCAGGCCAAAGGTCGCCAGCGACTGCAGCATGGCGGTCGTCGCATCCGACGAGGGAAAGAAAATCTTGGGGAAAACCAGCACCGCAGCCGTGCCGAAAATATAGAAATCGAAATACTCGATCGCCGTGCCGATCAGGCTGGCAAACAGGATGCGGATCGGAGAGTTACCGGGTCGGACGGCCGCAACCGTGCTGTCCTTGGCCTGCGCGGCATCGGCCTGTGCCTTCTCTTGCATGGGAGGATCCCTTGTTTTTTATCAGGAGTCCGCAAGCTCCCGGTCTCTGTCATCGGACGGGCAAGCATTCCGGCAGGCGTGAGACATGTCGCCCAGAATCCACCGTTGTCATGCCTCGCACAGAACGTCGATGACCCGGCGCGCCGTCGCAGACTGTGCGACCGGTACGGCAAGAGGGGCAACGACATCAGCGGCATTCTGTGACAGGCACTTCAGCCAGGCCCGGCCCGAATCTGCGGTCGCCGATCATGCCAGCGCGATCTGGGGCAGTCAATTGAAAAGGGGATCTGCGGCTCAGGCGGGCTGTTTCCTCAGCCCGAGGATCTCGTTGGCCTGGATAATGGACTTCGCAATTTCCTCGGCGGTCACGCGCTTTTGCATCGCCTGCTCGCGGATGACCCGGTAGGCTTCTTCCTTCGAGATACCGTGCTGCGTGCAGAGGATATCCTGGGCCTCGGCGATCTGTCGCACGCCGAGCAGCTTGGCCTCCAGCTGTGCAATGCGCTTTCGCTGTTTACGCAGCGATCCATGCAGCTCGCGCGCCAGCACCAGCACCGACAACAGTCCGAACGAGCGCACCGGCGACGCGACGGTGGCGATCGCGCCAAGCCGTAGCACGGCCTCGATCACGGTCGGGTTTTCGTAAGCGATGACAGCAATGACGGGCACACCGTCATCCTGTTGATGCCAGCCGAAATCCGCATCCACCATGTCGGGCGAGAGTGCCATGAACACGACGTCCACATCATCCGGCAGCTCCGGCAGCGGCGGCCAGAATGCCTGCACCTGACAGCCGATACGCTCGAGCTGGCGCGTCAGATCGGCCCCGTCCTGATCGCGCGGATGGAACACGCAGATGCGCAGCGAACGCAGGTCGCGCAGGATTTGCGGCGACTCGCGCGCCACACGCATGCCCGACCGGACCAGGGTACGTGACTTGACCATCAGTCCTGCAACGACTCAAGCGCCAGAGTCCAGTCGCCCAGCGAGTGGGTGACCAGGTAGGGATCCGGGGCGACGGCCGTTTTGGACGCGCGCACGATGGCGAACTCGCCCCGGGAGTTGACCCGTCCGATGCGCGGGAAAAGATGCGTGTGGTGATTGCCCGGCTCGATACGGACCCTGCCTTGCGGCGCAGCGAATTCGGAGCCGAGCAGCGCCGGCATCAGCAGCGGCACGATATCGCTGCCGGTCGCGCGCATCGCATTGGCGAACATGTGCACCTGGAAGTACGCCGCCTCCCAGCAGGCGGTCGGCCTCACCGTATCACCGAAGCGGGTCCGGAAGCAGCCCACGACACGCAGGTTCTCCGGCGAATTGATCGACGCAAAATACGGCGCTGCCGTGAAATGGCCGGCCGCGGCCGCCGCGCCCATCTGGTCGACTTCTACTTCCGACGTTGTCAGGCTGGCGATCGGCATCTTCTTAGGATTCAGTCCCGCCTCCGCGTAAGCACGATAGAAATGCTGCGTTGCATTACCCACCACCGTCGAGAAAATGAAGTCGGGCTGCAGCACCCGGATCTCGTCGACGATTTCGCGAAAATCTCCTGGCCCGGCATCGACCGGCACATAGCGCTGTGCCAGCGTCATGCCACCCGGCCGCTGGTTGACCAGATCGGACATGATCCGGTTCGACTCGTAAGGGTAAATGTAGTCGGAGCCTACCAGATAAACCCGGCCACCGAACGACGACATCATGAAGTCCGCCAGCTGCACGCTGTTCTGGTTCGGCGCGGCGCCGGTATAAATAATATTGTTCGAGAATTCGAACCCTTCATAGAGGGTCGAGTAGAACAGCAGTCGATTGTATTTCTCGACCACCGGAATCACCGCCTTGCGCGTGCTGGACATGTAGCAGCCGAAGATCACCTGCACGTTGTCGACCGCAACCAGGCGCTCGGCCAGCGTGCGAAACAGTGCCGGATTGGATGCCGGATCGTACTCGACCGCGATCAGCTCGCGGCCGTCGATTCCGCCGGTCTGGTTTATCTCCTCAATGGCCAGCAGCGTGCCGAGGCGCTGCGACGATTCGATCGCCGAGGTCGCGCCCGTCTTCGAGTAGAGCACACCGACTTTCACCGGATCTTTGTTCGCCATGGATTGCCTACCTTCTTGTCCGGTATCTATTGAACACCATCTCGCGCACCTCCGTCAGTTCGCTGCAATCCGCGTCAATGCTCGCGCCAGTTGTCCGGGCAGCGTCACTGCGTTGTCGACGATCAGAAAATTGCGCGCGCCAAAAATTTTTTTCACGTACTTGCCAGCTGCCTTGTCGAGCGTCAGGCAGAACACCGTCACGCCTTTCGCATTCAGCGAATGCACCGCATGCCGCGCATCCTCGACCAGATAGTCGGCGTCGGCCACGTCAATGTCAGACGGCTCACCGTCGGTCACCAGCAGCAGAATGCGCTTCTCGGCGACCTGGCCGGCCAGGCGCGCGCCGGCATGACGCAAGGCCGCGCCCATGCGGGTCGACAGACTGCCCTGCTGGCGCTTCAGCAGCCGGCGTCGCTCGTCGTCATGTGGCTCGTCGAAATCCTTCAGCCGCAGGTAGTGAACCTTGGAGCGACCATCCGAGCTGAAGCCGTCAATCGCAAGCCGGTCATAGTCGGTGTCGATCGACTGTGCGAGCAGTTCGGCCGCCTGCTTCTCGATGTCCAGCACCGAGGTAAAGCCGGTGACGCGGTCATTGGTCGACTCCGACAGGTCGAGCAGCAACAGGATGGCAGCATGGCGACGCCGCTTGCCGGGCCGCTGGAAGATGCGCGGGTCAGGCGTAATACCGGCACGCCAGCTGATGCGGCTCTCCACAGCGGCATTCAGATCGAGCGACTCGCCTTCCTGCTGGCGGCGCAGACGGACGGCGCGGTCAAGCGTGCGCGCACGCGTATCGAGCGACACCCCGCGCGCGCTGCGCCGCTCGCGTCCCACGCTGGCGCTGGCTGCGGTGTCACGCGCTGAGCGATCGAGCACCGTCGCCCAGGCATCGCGCAACAGATTCTCGCGGTAGTCCCATTCGGGGTAGTCGTAACGCTGACCAGGATCCGTCTCGATCGGAGATACGTGCATCGCGGTGTCGGCCTGCTGGTCGGTCGCATCGATCTGCACCGATGTGCGCGCCAGGCTTTCTTCCGGCGGTGTGTCCGGCGGCGCATCGGACTCGAACTCCCACAAGAAGCTGTTGTCATCACGGTAGGCAGGCTGCACCACATACAACTCAGTGACGAAGCGCACGCGCATCTGGCCGAGGTCATTGCCAAGGATATTGCCGACCTCGACGAAAGCCTCCGGATCATCGAGCGAGGTAGCAGCGGCCTCCTCGAACAGCGCGCGCCCTTTGTTCACCCAATGGTTCGGATCCTGGTAAGAAGGATCATGCAGCGCGCGCGCCAGCCTCGCCGACAGCGAGGCGAAGGTCAGCTCATGCTTCTCGCCACTGGCCACATGGAAGCGCCCCCACAGCGCGCGCAGCCCCGGATAGCGCCGCGCGGCCAGTCGCTCGACCCGCGCATCTTCGACCAGCGAGCGTACGGCCAGCAGCAGCGGTTTCTTCTTGCCGGCCGGCTGGTGCCGTGGCGAGTACTGCAGATGCGCCAGGGCATGGGCGACGGCGGCGCGATAAATGTTGCCACGCGACGCGCCGTCCCAGGCCAGGTAATGATCGGGCAATAACAGCATGCCCTCGCTGATCACGGGCCGCAGCGCCGGACTGTTCAGCTTGCGCGGTCGGCGCGCGCCGAGTACCAGGTCGCGCTGGCCGAAACCGGCGGCATACAGCTGCAGCGCATGGCGTGCGCGCTCGAAAGAAGTGCCGTGGCTTTCGGCAACGATGGCCTCGGCCGCCTGCGGATCTTCAAGCCGGAAGTAGGAAATCAGTTTGTCCGGATACTGCGCATACAGGCGCAAGCCCGTCAGGATCCAGCGGCGCAGGCCGCCGATATCGAGCGAATTCAGCAGGAAGCCGAGATGGGATGCCAACGCAGACTCGCAGCCTGGCGCTGCTTCGGCCGACTCGGCCAGCAAAACCGCCAGCTCGTCGGCTGCCGCCGAGTTGCGCAACTGCGGCGCCAGTGACTGCAGTGCCGCACCGAAGGCGGGGTGCAGCACGGATTCACTACCGGCCGGGTCAAACGTCGAAATAAGCATCGATGAACCCATCGAGCGCCGACAGCATGTCCGGATCATCGGTAATGGGCCGCGCCAGCGCGACGCGGCAGGCCTCGCGCGGCGCGATACCGATATGAATCAGCGAGCCGGCATGGATCAGCATGCGCGTCGACACGCCCTCATCGAGGCCGCGTCCGCGCAGCGCACGCGAGCGATGCGCGATGCCCACCAGCCTGCCAGCCACATCCGCGCCAACACCACTCTCGTGCGCGACGATGTCGGTCTCGATCTTCTCCTCCGGGTAATCGAAGTCGAGTGCACCGAAGCGCTGCTTGGTCGACTGCTTCAGGTCCTTCGTCAGGCTCTGATAACCGGGGTTATAGGAAACCACCAGCTGAAAATCGGGATGGGCATGAATCAGCTCGCCGCGCTTGTCGAGCGGTAGCGTACGGCGGTTGTCTGTCAGCGGATGGATGATGACCGTGGTGTCCTGCCGCGCCTCGACGACCTCATCGAGATAGCAGATTGCGCCATGGCGGGCGGCGATAGTCAGCGGTCCGTCGTGCCAGACCGTGCCATTGGCATCGAGCAGATAACGCCCCACCAGATCCGACGCCGTCATGTCTTCGTTGCACGCGACCGTGATCAGGGGCCGCTTGAGCCGCCATGCCATATGTTCCATAAAACGGGTCTTGCCGCAGCCGGTCGGTCCCTTCAGCACCATCGGCATGCGCAGCCGGTAAGCCGCCTCGAACAAGGCGATCTCATTCGACGAATTCCGGTAATACGGCTCGGCGTCAATGACGTAGGGCTTGATAATGTCGTTCATCTGGCGTGGTCGTGTTAGGCGCGCCCCACCCGGGGGCGGAGCGCGCGTTCGGCTGCGTCAGGATTTAACGGTGCGCGGCCGCCTTGTTGGGGATGCCTTCGATCGGCGAATCCTCGGTGCCGGGGGTATCCCGCGTGATGGCTTCGACCATCTTGCGCGTGCCTTCCGGATCGTTGATCCACTTGCCATAGAACTCGTACGGGCACTTGGCAACGCCGTTCGGATCTTCGCCCGAATTGATCTTGCCGGTGTAGCCGCGATGCAGCAGCTTGTACAGGTGGTTATTCGACTGGTTGTTCTTGCGCGCGTCGCGGATCAGGCTGACCGACAGCTCGGCATACTGGATGCCCATCTCTTCTTCGGCACACTCGCCGAGCGTACGGCCGTCGAAGCCGATGATGGCCGAGTGACCGAAGTACGAGTACACGCCGTCGAAGCCGGTGGCGTTCGCCACCGCCACATAGCTGTTGTTGGCCCAGGCCATGGCCTTCGCCATCAGCACCTGCTGTTCCTTGGCCGGATACATGTAGCCCTGGCAGCGAATGATCAGCTCGGCGCCCTTCATCGCGCAGTCGCGCCAGATCTCCGGGTAATTGCCGTCGTCGCAGATGATCAGGCTGATTTTCATACCCTTCGGACCGTCGGACACATAGGTGCAATCGCCCGGATACCAGCCTTCGATCGGCACCCAGGGCATGATCTTGCGGTACTTCTGCACGATCTCGCCCTTGTTGTTCATCAGGATCAGCGTGTTGTACGGCGCCTTCTTCGGATGCTCTTCATGGCGCTCGCCGGTCAGCGAGAACACGCCCCAGACATTCGCCTTGCGGCAGGCCGCCGCGAAGATCTCGGTCTCCTCGCCCGGGATGGTTGACGCGGTTTCGTACATCTCTTTCGAGTCGTACATGATGCCGTGCGTCGAATACTCGGGGAAGATCACCAGATCCATGCCCGGCAGGCCCTGCTTCATACCGACCAGCATGTCACCGATCTTGCGCGCATTCTCAAGCACCTCGGCCTTGGTATGCAGGCGCGGCATCTTGTAGTTGACGACCGCGACGCCCACGCAATCCTTGCTGCTTGCTATGTCTCCGTGCCTCATTTTGCTCCTCCAGAAAAGAATCCCTGCCTAGACGGTCAGGTACGAACGAACCTCGTCGATATCGACTGCGCTCTTGTTGGCCGAGCGGACAATCCGGCCGAGGTCCAGCACGAGGATCTCGTCGGCCACTTCGAGTGCAAACGACAGTACTTGCTCGGAGACCAGTACCGCGATCCCGAGCTCTTTACGCAGCCGGTTCAGCGACTGCGCAATTTCTTTGATGATCGAGGGCTGTATGCCCTCAGTCGGCTCATCGAGCACCAGCACGCTCGGACGCGACACCAGCGCACGCGCGATCGCGAGCTGTTGCTGCTGCCCGCCGGACAGGTTGCCCGCCTTGCGCGCGCGCATGTCGTTGAGCACTGGGAAAAAGTCGTAGATGAATTCGGGAATACCGTCGTAGCGCCCGGTCTCCAGGCCCGACAGGATGTTCTCCTCCACCGACAGCAGCGGGAAAATCATTCGGCCCTGCGGCACATAGGCCATGCCGGCCTGTACACGCCGAAAGCTCGGCAACTTGGCCAGCTCCACGCCATCGAGCTTTATCGAACCCGATGCCACCGGGACCATACCAATCAGTGATTTCAGCAGCGTACTTTTGCCCATGCCGTTGCGGCCGACAATAGCCACTGCCGCGTTGTCCTCAACAGCGAAGGACACGTCGTGAATGACGCGGCTGTCGCCGTAGCTCACGTTGAGATTCGAGACTTTCAGCATCTTGTCCTCAGTGTCCGAGATAGACGTCGATCACGCGTGGGTCGGCCTGCACTTCCTCGATGCGGCCCTCCGACAGCAAACGTCCCTGGTGAAGCACCGTCACCTTGCTGGCAATGGATTTCACGAAATCCATGTCATGCTCGATCACGACCAGCGACTTTCCGAGCGAGATCGTGCGCAGTAACTCGGCGGTCTGCTCACGCTCGCGCGGCGACATACCGGCGACCGGTTCGTCGAGCAACAGCAGCTCCGGCTCCTGCATCAGCAGCATGCCGATCTCGAGCCACTGTTTTTGTCCATGCGACAGCAGACCTGACTTGCGCTGCAGGTGCTTTTGTAAGTTCACCTGCTCAGCGATCTCGCCGATGCGCGCGCGCACTGCAGCGGTGCGGCGAAACAAGATTGATGCCCACACGCCGTGCGACTGAGGGATCGATATCTCGAGGTTCTCGGCCACCGTCAGGTCTTCGTAGATCGAGGGATTCTGGAATTTACGACCGACGCCGGCGCGCACGATCTCGTATTCCTGCATCGAGGTCAGCTCGATGTCCCGAAAGCGGATGCTTCCCGAGGTCGGTTTGGTCTTGCCGCAGATCATGTCGAGCAGCGTTGTCTTGCCGGCGCCATTCGGGCCGATCACTACGCGCAACTCACGTTCGTTGACGGAGAGCGACAGGTTATCGACTGCCTTGAAGCCATCGAAGGATACGGTGAGGTTCTCGACGGTGAGCACGGGCCGCTGGCCGAGGGCATCCGTCCCGAGGTCACGCAGCGCCCGTTCCGGTACGGCGTTCATGCTTGCTCCTTCCGCGAGAAGATACGATGCAGACCGCCGGCGAGACCATTCGGCAGCAGCCCGACCGACGCAATGAACATCAGCCCGAGCAGGAACAGCCAGGTCTGCGGAAACTGCTCGGAGAACCAGGACTTGGTAAAGCCGACCACCAGTGCGCCGAGGATCGCGCCTGTCACGGACAAGCGACCGCCCATTGCTGCGTAAATCACCATCTCGACCGATGCCACCGAACCAACCAGCGTCGGACTGATCAAGCCGACCTGCAGCGTGTAGAGCGCGCCGCCCATCGACGACAGCACGGCAGCGATCGTGAACACGAAGGCTTTCACCATCGCGGTGTCGTAGCCGGAAAAGCGCACGCGGTCTTCACGATCACGGATCGCGATCAGGATCTTGCCGAAGCGTGTCTTCAGCAGCAGCGCAGCCAGAATCGCCACCACGATCAGCAGGCCAACCTCCAGGTAGTAGATACGGCGGCGCGACTCCTCGGACACGATGTCCATGCCGAGCAGGGTCTTGAAGTCGGTGATGCCGTTGGCGCCACCGGTGTCGCCTTGCTGGCCAATGATCAGCACCGTCATCGTCATGGCCAGCGCGATCGTCACGATGGCAAAGTAGACGCCGGAGACGCGCTTGCGAAAGATCGCATAGCCGAAAGGGAAGGCAATCACGATGGGCAGCAGGAAAATCTCTGCCAGCGTGAACGCGAAGTGGCGCGAGGGTTCCCACCACAGCGGCAGTACCTCGACACTGCTCCATTCCATGAAGTCGGGCAGATTCGGTGCAGATGCCTCGAGCTTCAGGTACATCGCCATCGCATAGCCACCGATACCGAAGAAGATGCCCTGACCGAGTGACAGGATGCCGCAGTAGCCCCAGGCCAGCACCAGGCCGATCGCGACGAAGGCGAATGACAGGTATTTGCCGGCGTTGCCCATCCAGAAAGGATCGAGTACTGCGGGCAGCACGAACAGCAGGAGCAGTGCCATCGCCAGATGCGCGACATGCTCGGGAGTGAACTTGAAGGCATTCATGTCAGCTGCGCACTTTCGACGAGAAGAGTCCGTTCGGACGGAAGTACAGCACCACAATCACAAACAGCAGGATCGACACCTTGGCCATGGATCCGCTCATCAGAAATTCAAGGGTGGTCTGCGTCTGCGCGATGATGAAGCCGGACGCGGCCGTGCCGAGCAGGCTGGCGACGCCGCCAAACACCACGGTGATGAAGGAGTCAATGATGTAAGCCTGCCCGGTCCCGGGGTTGGTGGAGCCGATCATCGTGAACACGGAGCCTGCGATGCCGGCCAGACCCGCGCCGAGCGCAAAGGTGCTTGCATCGACCTTGTCGGTATTGATGCCGACGGCGGAGGCCATGGCGCGATTCTGCGTGACGGCCCGCGCGCGCAGTCCGGCACGCGTGCGATACAGCAGCAGATAAACGCCGATCGCGACGAGGATGGTCAGTCCGATGATGAAGATGCGGTTCAGCGGAATCTGGATCTCAGGCGTTGCCTCCCATGCGCCGGTCAGCCAGCTCGACAGCGGCACGGACACTTCCTGTGCGCCGAAAATCGAGCGATACGCTTGCTGCAGGATGAGTGACAATCCCCAGGTGGCGAGCAGCGTGTCGAGCGGACGCTTGTAGAACCAGCGTACGAAGCCGCGCTCCAGCAGATATCCGAAGACGTAGGTCATGCCAAACGCAACCATGATGGCCGGGATCAGATAAAAGTCCATCAGGGACGGCAGATAGGCCGCAAAAAAATTCGCCGTCATGTAGGTCGCATAGGCACCGAGCGTCATCAGCTCACCGTGCGCCATGTTGATCACGCCCATCAGGCCGAACACAATCGCGAGGCCGAGCGCCATCAGCACCAGGATCGTAAATAGCGACAGCCCGTTAAAGAGCTGCATCACAAGAATATCGAAGGACATCGCCCGCTCCAGAGAAATCGCCCCTACGGGCCGCCCACGCACGTGGCGCGGGCGGCCTTGTTCACCTCAATCGCAATAAGGCTTACAGCTTCGGGAATGGATTCGGCTCGATCACACCGGTCTCGTGGACGATGTCGAACTGACCGTCAGCGCGGGCGCGGCCGACGCGGACCCGCTTGGCGACGTGATGGTTGGTCGCATGGAATTTGATCATCCCTTCGGGCGCATCAAACTCCAGACCCGACGAGGCAGCGATGACCTTGTCGACGTCGAAGGACTTCGCTTTCTCGACGGCGAGCTTCCACAGGTAGACGCTGTTGTAGGCCACCTGCATCGGGTCGCCAACCACGCGGTCCTGGCCGTACTTGGCCTTGATCGCCTTGACGAACTTCTCGTTGCGCGCGCTCTTGATGCTCTGGAAGTAGCCCATGCATGCGTAGTAGCCGACCGCGTTTTCCTTGCCGATGCCGTCGATCTCGTTCTCCGACACCACGGTCGACAGCAGCTTCTGCTTGTCGCCGCCCAGACCCGCCGCCTTCAGCTGCTTGTAGAACGCCACGTTCGAGCCGCCGACCACGGTGGAATAGATCCAGTCCGGCTTGGCCGCCTTGATCTTGTTGATGATCGACGAGAATTCAGTATGGCCGAGCGGCACATATTCTTCACCCACCGTCTTGCCGCCAGCCTTCGTGATGGTTGGCTTGGCGATCTTGTTGCAGGTGCGCGGATAGATGTAATCGGAGCCGACGAGGAAGAAGGTCTTGCCCTGCTGCTTGGCCATCCACTCGATCGCCGCAATCACCGACTGCGTCGCTTCCTGCGACGGATACATGACGTACTTGTCTTCCTCCTGGCCTTCGTAGTAGGTCGGGTAGTACAACAGTCCCTTGTTCTGGTTCAGCACCGGCAGCACCGCCTTGCGCGAGGCCGAGGTGTAGCAACCGACGATGGCGGCCACCTTGTCACGCTGCAGCAGCTTCTTGGTCTTTTCCGCGAAGGTAGGCCAGTCGGAAGCACCGTCTTCGATGACGGGTTCGATCTTCTTGCCCATCACGCCGCCGGCGGCGTTGATCTCTTCGATAGCGAGCTTTTCCGCATCGACCAGCGAAGCTTCGGCCAGTGCAATGGTGCCGGTCAACGAATGCAGCAGTCCGAGTTTGACGGTCTCGGCAGCCCAGGCTGCCTGAGGAAGCAGACCCGGAATAGCACTAGCTGCGAGCAGCGAGCCGCCTGCCTGCAGAAAGTCGCGACGATTGAATTTAGTCATGCCTGTGTCTCCTGAATTGTTTTGATAAATCAACAGACTTGCTGGTACAGCCATCACAAACACATCGGCCTTCCGCAGCCACGGGCTGTGCGCTGACATGCGAAAACGACGCATAAAAAAAACCCCAAGCGAGCAGCAGCTCGATTGGGGCTTTTTTGCCAATGAACAGACCAGGCAGTTTTGGCTGGGCTGTTCCGGATTGTGGTCCCGTACTTGACGGGACCGGCGTAGATTACGCCGCCGAAATTTTGTTTGTCAATATCCCGAAATAAGTTTTCTGCATTAAATCGCTATTATTTTTTTAAAGCGTTCACGCGCATTGGCCGGATGCTGCAGCGCGATACGGCAGTAATCATGCGCCGCAACAGTTCTAAAATGGCGAGGGTTAATCTGCGATTACGCCGCTTTCGGCAACTTCAGGCGCTGGCGCACCTCGGCCGCTGTTGCGGTGCGGGCACCGGCCGCCTCGATGCGACGACGCGCATCGCGTACCTGGGCGACGTTACCGATCCGATGGCCCATCGGCACGTCCTCGAGACCGACACGTACATGGCCGCCGCGATACACGATCTCGTCGATCAGTACCGCGATCTGCGCACCCAATCCAGCCACCATCCAGGGCGCGTTCGGATCCTCTTCGGCCAGCAGTTCGAGATACGCATCGATCGCCCACGGCTTCGGCGGAAAACCGAAGGACAGCGTGTCGGAGAACATCAGCCGATACACCGGCTGCGGCACGCCCGGGTAGCAGCGCTTGAGCGCCGCACCCAGCCGCATGAATCCCGGCTCATAGATCGCATACGACGGCACCAGACCATGCTGGCGGCACAGTGCGAGACCATGGCGAATGTGCGAGTCGGGGTTGGTATAGACGAAGCCCTCGCGGCCGGCAGGCAGCTCGGAGAGCGTGCTGATGTTTGTCGAACCCGGATCCACCACCGACCATTCGAGCAGGCCGCTGGAAGCCAGCCGGTCGACGGCGGAGAAACGCTGCGCGGCCGTCATCGGCTCGCGCGCATCGATGTCTCCGGCAAACGGCAGCGTGCCGTAGCAGACGACGTCGACCTGCGCGCGTATGCGCTCGATGATGGGTGCATAGATTTCGTAAGCATCGCGCTGTCGACCCGTGACCGGATCATACGGATGGAAATGGATGATCGATGCGCCCTCATGCGCGCATGCGACAGCCTGCTCGACGATTTCGTCGGCCGTCACCGGAATCTCCGGCTGCCGCTCGCGCGACCACGGCCCGTTGAGTGCCGCCTCGAGCCAAATCGCTGGCTTGCCCATGTGTGTCTCCTGTAGGTATTGGATGCTGCGCCGCGTGGCCTGGATCTTTCTACCAGCCGCCTGCGCTTTTATTGGCCAAAACCCCTCTTCCATCATTCAAAACGCCGATGCACAGCAACATTTTGCGTGCGCGGCTATGATTTGGGGCGCGGTCGCTCGAGCGCGGCGCGCGGGGTTGCACCATGCATTGCATTCTTCGCTATTCGGCGCGCAAGTCAAGTAAAGACCGCTTGCGAAATGTAGAAGACGATATCAATCTAGGAGATATAGATGGCATTACCCATTCCCTCGAAACGACGGCTGCTGGCCGCCTTCGCACTCACCGCTGCTTTCAGCGCGCCGGCGATGGCCGCTGGCTCGGTCGAGATGCAGGTCGAGCACCTCGTCAAGCAGGCGATGGCCGAGTACAACACGGCGATGGAAGCGAACGACAGCGCGAGCTTCGCGAAGTATTTCTCGTCCAACGCGACGCTCGAGCTGCCGACGGCCCGCTTCTCCGGCCGCAAGGATCTCGCCAAGTATTTCGAGGCCGAGTTCAAGGCCTACAAGGCTACCTACGACGTGAAAAAGATGTTCGTCCAGGGCAGCTCCGCAGCGATCGTGATCACCTGGAATGCGGTCGATCGCACCAGCGGCGATTCGCTGAAGGTCGATATGGTCGGCATCTACGAGGTCGGTTCGAGCGGACAGTTCAGCTCGGCCACCTACTACTACGATTCAGCCAGGGCGAAGGCGCTGGCGGATCTGGGCAAATAACTGCGAGGAACACATGATGATCAACAGGGGACGGATCGCAGCTGCATGGCTGGCCACAGGTGTCGTTCTGGGCGGCGGACTGGCGTGCGCGCCGGCCCTGGCCGAAGACGCCTTCGTGTGCATGGAAGAATCGCAGGAGATCTGCGACCAGAAAAACAATAACCTTGCCACCTACATCAAGGCGCATGAAGCCTACGATCGCGGCCGCGAGACCGGCGACCTGTCCGAGGCGTACGCGCTGGCCAAGCAACTGGTGGCGAACGACGACGGCAAGCACGGCAAGAGCATCATCCGCCAGATCTACATTCAGGCGGCGCTGGGCACCCACAAGAACTACGTGGAGTCCTATCGCTGGGTTGCTGCCGACATCGCCGCCGGCGTCAGCTACAAACAGCTCAGGATGGACAAAATCCTCGAGTCAATCGCACAGAAAATGACGCCGGAGCAGCTCGCCGAGGCGAAGAAATAAGTAGCTCCCATAAAAAACGGGCGCCGATCTCGATCTGATTCGTGCGCCCGCTTCAGCAGTCACTGCGTCGCCTGTCTTTGAGCAGGCGATATTTTTTTCGGCGGTTCCGTTACTTCTTCAGCGCCAGGTCGTTCTTGATGTAATGAGCCAGCATCTCGAGCGTCTCCTGATCGATCTGACCTTTGAACGCCGGCATGCCACGGGAAGTACGCCCCTCGACAATGGTGTAAATGATCTGTTCTTCGGTCAGCGGAGTCACGCGCAGATCCGCGCCATAACCGCCTTCGTTGTGACCGCCACGGCCGTCCGGCATGTGGCAGGTGATGCACAGATATTTTTCGAACGCCAGGCGTCCACCTGCGCGCGGCACCTTGATCACGGGACGGTCCTCGGTCTCGGTTTGCGCGGTTGCGATCATCGGCATCGACGCGGCCAGCGTGAGTGCGGACAGGGCGGCGATCGTGAGGGTCTTGGTCGTTTTGCTGAAGCGTTTCATTGCCTTTTACCTTGCTGTTTGTTTCATATTGCAATTACTGACAGGTGGCTTTCCTGTCACCGTTCTAAAGCAACGCGGGGCCGGATACCCGGCCCCGCGCCATTCACACGTCGATTAGTCGAGTGCGAACACGTACAGGATGTTGCTCGGCACCTGGTACTTCAGGTCAGGCGTCGCGCTAACAAACCACTGCGGCCATGCACCGCCGAGACCGACTTCGATCGCGACATACTGCTTGCCACCCGCCATGAAGCTCATCGGCGGCGCGTTGATCGCGGAACCGGTTTCGAACTTCCACAGCTCTTCCAGGGTCACGGCGTCGAGCGCCACGACTTCACCTTCAGCGTAGCCAGCGAACACCAGGCCACCAGCCGTGCTCATCAGGCCGCCCAGCTGCGGGTGCTTGGTGGTGTGCTTCTTCACGACCTTGCCGGTTGCGACGTCGATCGCAGTGATCGAGCCCCAGATACGACCGCACTCCGGATCATCGAAGGTCGAGAACGGTGCACCGCCCAGGAACAACGCACGGCCTTTCAGCGAACCCGGCTCCGTGACTTCAGCGAAGGCCTTGTTGCAGCCGTCGATCGTCGGGATGTAGTAACGGTTCGTCTGCGGGCTATACGTGGTCGGCGGCCAGTTCTTGCCACCCATGTGACCAGGACGCAGCACGCCTTCCTGAGTACCACGGCCCTTGGTTGCCGTGCCACGACCAGCAGCCGTACCTGGAACGTAGGACTGAACGTCCTTCTTCGGATCGTAGGTCTTCGGCTTGCACTTGGCGTCCAGGCCACCCGACCAGTTCAGTTCTTCGACGAACTGCGTGCACCACAGCGGCTCACCGGTCTTGCGATCCAGTGCATAAGCGTAGCCGTTACGGTTGGCATGCAGGGTCGCGCGACGGAACGAACCATTGATCTGCGTATCGACGAAGGTGTTCTCATTGACCGAGTCATAGTCGTACGGATCGTTCGGCGTGTGCTGGAAGCCCCACTTGATCTTGCCGGTGTCCGCATCGAACGCGAGGGTCGAGTCGGTCCACAGGTTGTCGCCAGGACGGTAAGCGTTGTCCCAGTCCGGACCCGGGTTAGCAGTACCCCAGACGATCAGGTTCAGCTCAGGATCGTACGAACCGGTGACCCAGGTCGTGCCGCCGCCGGTCTTCCATGCGCCGTGCTTGTCTTTCCACGTTTCGTGGCCAGGCTCGCCCGGACCAGGAATCGTGTACGTACGCCAGCGACGCTTGCCGGTTTTCAGGTCGAGTGCTTCGATCCAGCCGCGCACGCCGTATTCAGCGCCGGCCATACCGGTAACGACCATGTCCTTGACGATCAGCGGTGCGCCGGTGATGGTCTCGCTCTTGCCCGGATCAGCGACTTGCGCTTCCCAGATCTTCGTGCCGTCGGTCTTGTTCAGCGCGAGGATGCGGCCGTCAACGACCGGGGAAATCACCATGTTGCCAGCCAGGACCGCGCCGCGGTTGTTAATGCCGCAGCAGGCGACCGTGGTCGCGTAGTCAGGATCAGCAGCCGGGTTGTACTGCCAGACCATGCGCGGCGAGCCGCCACGAACGTCCAGCTTGGTAACGACGCCCCAGCCCGTCGTGATGTACAGGAAGCCGTCTTCCGCCACCGGCGTGCCTTCGAGGCCGGCGTACTTGTACTGGATGATCTCTTTGCCGCCGCCCTGCGTGCCGCCCATGGCCCAGGTGAACGCGACTTTCAGCTTCTTCACGTTCGCGGTGTTGATCTGGTCAAGACCGGAATAGCGATGCGCTTCCAGGTTGCCGTGGTGGTTGAGCCAGTTTTGCGGCTCTTTCTCGCTGTTGGCGAGCCGGTCGAACGTGACGTCGCCGGCGAACGCGGAAGCCGACATCATGGCTCCTGCGATGACCGCTCCCAGGCTGGCGAGTGGCTTAGTTTGCTTCATGGGCATATTTATCTCCCCCTTAGTGGTATGTGTAGTGCGGGTGACCGTCAAACATTCATATGCAAGTCGGCGTGCGTGAATCTACACTTGCACCCAGTAAAGTCAATTCCTGAGCGGTGAACACCCACTTTTTATTTTATTGATTGCCATATCAAAAATCAGAAATCACATTGTCTTGCACTGCAAAATAAAACGCTTTTCATATGAAACGAATATCTATGGACTCATTGACACGCTACGCTGCGCGCGCCACTTTTTGCAGCGCGGTCATCGCGGCCCTGTTGGGCAGCACGTCGGTATCGGGTGGCACACAGCCGGGCAACTTCCGCGATTGCGAGGTCTGCCCCGAAATGACTGCGATACCTGCCGGAATACTGTCCATGGGATCACCGGAAGTGAAGACAGCCGGTCTGTCCGAAGAGGCACTGAAGTATGCAGGCGAGTTTGAAGAGCAGCCGCAGCACTCGGTGAACATCCGCGCGTTTGCAATAGGCACTTATGAAATCACACAGGCCGAATGGGTCGCCATCATGGGTAACAACCCAAGCAGCGTACAGGGCGAGCGCCTGCCGGTGGAGAACGTCAGCTGGGAAGATGCGCAGGAGTTCGCGCGCCGCCTGAGCGAACGTACCGGCAAGACCTACCGGCTACCGACAGAGGCCGAGTGGGAATACGCCGCGCGCGCTGGCAGCACACAGACCTTCCCGTTCGGCGACGACCCGGCGCTGCTGCCGCGCTATGCGTGGTTCCGCGCCAATGCGGACACGCATAGCCATCCGGTCGGATCGCGCGAGCCGAATGCCTTCGGGCTGTATGACATGCTGGGCAACGTGTGGGAGCGAACTGAGGATTGCTGGCGGCCGCACTATGAGGACGCGCCTGTCGATGGCAGCGCGCGCACCGATGGCGACTGCGACCTGCGCGTCGTACGCGGTGGCTCCTGGGTGAACCTGCCCCAGTTTCTTCGCCCGGCAGCGCGCTTCCGCTATTCGACGAAGAGCCGTTACGAGTTCGTCGGCCTGCGCATCGCGCGCGACATGTAATGCCCGCTACGAGCGGCACGTCCGGCGCGCATCACCCTGCTCAGGCACGACGGCGAGGTTCGCCTGAGCCGTGCCTGAGCCATTCGAAAGACACGCCCAGCATGCCGGCGATGACCGACAGCTTGTCGTCGGTCGGATAGGCATCCGCATCAACCCAGCGATAGACCGAGGCGAGCGACAAGGGCTTGCCCGGATAGCGCCGGTTGAATTCCTCATGAAACTCACGCTTGCTGTTGGCCGGATAACCGGCCCAGGCGAGGGCCGTCCTCAACCGGTCGGAAAAAGCCTCGCGCCGGATTGCTGCATTCATTGCTGTACCTCTGGTCGACGCCGAAAAAAGCTCCCGCAAGATGGCCGTCCTGCGGGAGTCAAGACCAACGGAAAATTGCGAAGAGCAGCGCAGCTCCGTCCAACCCGGACCTGCGTCCTCACATTCCTTGCCACTTTGCTTCCACTTGCCCATGCATCGTATGCAGCGACCTTCGCGCTGAAAATCTCAATTTCCGAAAGGGGGATTTAGAGCACTTCTGCGCTATGCAGACGGTTCTGAAAAATGTCTCATTCGTAGCTATATGGACGCTTCAGTCATTCCGAACGTCGGGTTTGGCAAAGGCAAATTTATGCCATTTGTCATGCCGGCCGCCGGCATTTATAGTTCGCCCAGAACTCAGCCGCACGGCGCCGTGGTCGCTACCCGCAGACCCTGGCATGCCCGGAAAGCGCGCCCGCGCATCGGACCCCGATGCCCGCCAGCCGCCGAAGCGTGTGCGGAACTAGACCAACGCGTCACATGATGACGAGAGCCGGAGAGACAAGCGATGGGCATGCATTTCGACTTCACCGACATGCGGCTGCTGACGCACATTGCGGAAATGCACAGCCTCACTGCAGGCGCAGAACGCGCCTGCCTTTCACTGCCGGCGGCGAGCTCACGGCTCAAGCGCTTCGAGGAAAGCCTCGGACTCAAGCTGTTCCACCGGACTGCGCAGGGGCTAACCCTGACGCCGGCCGGGGACGTCGTACTGCGCTATTCACGCGAAGTGAACCAGAAGCTCGAGCGCATGTGCGGCGAGCTGCATCAGTTCGTGCGGGGTATCAAGGGCACCTTGAGGCTACAGGCGAATACGATCGCGACCACCGATTTCATTCCGGCCATTCTGCCGGCCTTCCTCGCCACCCATCCTGATGTCGATGTCGATCTGCGCGAGCGGCTCAGCCCGGACATCGTGCGCGCAGTCTGTGACGGCGCGGCGGACATTGGCATCGTCGCCGGCGATGTGCATGCTGAAGATCTGGACGTAATCCCGTATCGTGACGACCGTCTGGTGGTGGTCACCTCGCCCGACCATGAGCTGAACGATGCTGGCGCCATCGACTACGTGCGCACGCTGAAATACGACCAGGTGTGCCTGCATGAAGGCAGCGCCATCAGCACGTTCCTCGCGCAAGTGGCGAATGAAAGCCACCGCACGCTGCGTACGCGCATTCGCGTCGGCAATTTCGAAGCGGCATGCCGGATCATCGAGGCGAACGTGGCGATCGGTATCGTGCCTGAGTCGTCGGCGCGGCGTTATGAAAAGTCGATGCGTATCCGTATTTCGCGACTCACCGACCCCTGGTCTCTGCGCAAGATGTCAATCTGTGTGAAGAGCCTCGAACAGCTGCCGAGCTTCGCGCGCGACCTGATCGACATGATGCTCGACGATCTGGCGATAACGGCGGAGGCCTGAAGCGCCCGCTGACGCAACGCCCCCCGCGCTGGCTGCGTTACGCGCAAAGCCTGCGTGATCGCTGTGACGGCAACGGCTGAGGTCACGGCCAGTGTCAGGTTTTTTTCGTCGACAGCAAACCCATCCCTGCCAGCACCATCGCCGTGCCGGCCAACTGGATTGCCGTGATCGGCTCGCCCAGTATCCAGGCAGCGAGGAACAACACCGAGACCGGGCCGATCATGCCGGCGAGCGAGGCGACTGGTGCGCCAATGCGCGCGATGCCCATCATCGTCAGGAACACCGGCAAGACCGTGCATAACACGGCATTCAACAGCGATAGCCGGTAAACCTCCGGCGTCTGTAGCAGCGCTGCGGCCGGCCGCAGCAGCAGAAACTGCCCGACCGACATGACCGTCGACACGCACATGACATAAGACACCAGTCGCAGCGAACCGACGCGCCGCACCAGCTCACCCGACAGCAGCAAATACAGCGCATAGAACACCGCGCTGCCGAGCACGAAAGCGCCGCCGAGCCAGACATTCGCGCTGCCGGCGCGTGCATCATGCAGGAACACCAGCACGGTGCCGCCGTAGCAGATCACCAGCGCCAGCCACTCGGTGCGACCAACGCGCCGCTTCAGCCAGAATACCGACATCAGCAGTACGAATGACGGCGTCAGAAACAAGATGAGCCGCTCCAGGCCCGCAGAAATGTACTGCAGCCCGAGGAAATCGAGATAACTGGACAGGTAGTAACCCACCACGCCGAGCAGCACAATGCGGCCGCGGTCACCCGCGGATAAAGGCGCATTGCGGCGCATCTGCAGCCATGCCACCAGCGCGAAAAATGGCAGCGACAACAGCATGCGCAGCGCCAGCACGGTCATCGCATCGATCTGAAGGCGGTAGTGCAGCTTGACCACCACGCCCTTGGCTGAGAACAGCACCGAACCCAGCATGGCCAGCAGCAAGCCGGTCAGGAATAATTGTCGCGCATGGCGGGCGGACTGAGGTGCGGAGCTCACGAAGCGGTGTGTAGCGCAAGTCGTGTCAGGTCGCATCGGTCAACGCGTTTGGCGCATACAGCCGGATCGCGTTCTTGCCGGCCTGCTTGGCCCGGTACATGGCCTGGTCGGCCTGATGGATGACTGTCGTCTCGTCGTTGCCCGATCCATAGAAAATCGCGATGCCGATGCTGGTCGTGCAGTGATGCTCGATCACTTGCTCTTGTCCGGACTGCACGATGCGCAGCCGGTACGGTTCGTCGAGTGCGCTGCGGATCTTTTCGGCGACGGCCATGGCCTGCCGGAGCGCCAGCGCATCAGAGTCGCCCAGCTCATTGACGACCACCACGAATTCATCTCCCCCCAGCCGCGCGACGGTGTCCTCGGCGCGAATGCGCGACTGCAAGCGGCTGGCAAGCGTGACGAGTAGCTGGTCACCCGCGGCATGACCGTACCGGTCATTGAGCGGCTTGAAGTTGTCGAGGTCGAGCAGCATCAGCGCACCATGGCGCTGATGCCGCGCTGTCCATGCGAAGGTCTGGCGCAAGCGGTCACTGAGCAGGCGGCGATTCGGCAGTCCTGTCAGCGGATCGTAGAATGCCAGCTGGTGCGTGTGCTCTTCCACCAGCTTGCGCTCGGTAATATCGATGTGCGTGCCGCTCATGCGCGCAGGTCGACCCTGCACGTCGCGCTGCGTGACGTTGCCATGATCAAGAATCCAGCGCACCGAACCATCCTTGTGTAGCATGCGGTACTCGATCTGATGCGCAGCCGACCGGCCGGCCAGTACCTCGTCGATCGAGTGCTGCACCTTGTCGACGTCGTCTGGATGGACGAGAAAGGTCGGGCCGAATGAGGTATGGCCAATCTCTTCCAGAGTGTAGCCGAGCATGCTGGCCCAGCGTTCATTGCGCACCAGGGTACCCGCCTTGATATCCCAGTCCCAGTAGCCGAGCTCGGCCGCCTCAAGCACAAAGCGCAGCTGCTCTTCGCTGAGACGAATGCGCTCGGATGAACGACTCTTTTCGATCGCGATACCAGCCAGCCACGAAAAATGCCGGATCAGCGCGATATCCGCTTCGGCCGGACGCGTGGGCTTGCGGTGGTAGATCGCGAAGGTACCGAGTAATTTGTGCTCGGATGAATAGATCGGCTGTGACCAGCAAGCCTGCAACCTGGCGCGCACGGCGACGTCGCGGAACAGCTCCCATAACGGATGAGCCGGCATATTCTCAACGACCACCAGTTCGCTGCGGAATGCCGCCGTGCCGCAGCAGGCCATGCCTTCCTCGATGGGCAGTCCGTTCAGTGCCGCGATGAAGAAATCCGGCAGTCGCGGCGCCGCGCCATGATAAAGCGCGCGATCGGCCTCGCTGAAAATCTGGATCGAACACAGCATCTCCGGATGCAGCGACTCGAGCGAATGCGCCAGCGAGCGCAGCACTTCCGGCAGCGCCACCGCATCCTGCAATAGCTTGAGGATGGAATTTTGCAGGCTCAGTTCTTCGGTGAACGTTGTCAGACGCTGCTCCGACGCCAGTAATTTTTTCTTTTCTTCTTCGAGCGCTTGGCGCGCGGTTTCAAGATCAGTCACGCTGCGCGTCAGGCGCCGGTTGATCGAGTAGATGTATAGCGCGATGCCGCCACTGATGCTGAGCGCGATGAAGGATACGCCCAGTAAGTAATACAGGCCATCGAGCGTAGTATCGGTCTCGGCATTGGGCGAGTAGAGAAATCCGTCCAGCGAGAAACTGTCCACCAGCATACCCGCCTGAACATAAGCGTCGGCTATGTCGCGCCAGCGTGCGCGATTCATGTGGCCGATATCGACCAGATCCGGACGGATCTGCGACTTCAGCGCATTCGCCTCGAAGGCGAGATGCTCTCGACTGGTGCTGGCGGGATACAGTGACAGAATGAGATCGATCACTTTATCTGGGTGCTCCATCGCGTATTCCCAGCCGCGCAAGCTGGCGGCGCGGAACTTCCTCACGCGCTCCGGGTGATCTCGCAACTCCTGCTCGGACGTGAACAGCACGTCCGAATAGAAATCGATGCCTGCCGATATCGGCGAGTGAATCTGGTAGTCAAACTTTGCCTGGTTCAGCGCATCCGGCTCGTTGGAGATGTAGACGCTCATGGCATCCACCTCCCCCTCGATCAGCGAGCGGATATCGCCATCGTGCGGAACGAGTTTCAACTGTTCGCGCTTCACACCCGAGCGTTCAAGGAAGACAAACAGCTCGTCGGCATCGGGCTTGATCATCACCTGCTTGCCAGCCAGCTCACGCACAGATCGGACGCCTTGCCGACCCGGCACAGCGAGTGCCAGTGGCGAGTGCTGAAAAATGGCAGCCAGTGCGACGACAGGCGTGCCCGCCGCCCGCGCCAGCAGCAGACTGCTGCTGGCTATCCCATAGCGCGCGCGACCGTTGACCACTTGCGAGACCACGTCTGCTCCCGGCTGAGCCTCGGCGATCTCTACATGCAATCCCTGCTGCTCGTAATAGCCGAGCGCAGCCGCCGCGTAATAGCCGGCGAAATGAAAGCCGTGCTTCGCGTTGAGCTGCAGCGACACGCCATGGTCGGCCGAGGCCGGCGCGGCAAAAATTGCAGTCACAACCATTAGCGCGAAGCGCAGGAAACGAGGGATGAAAAGAGCGCGCGACATGTGGCGGCGCTATCGCGATGGACAGCTGTCGGCCGTACCAACCGCGACACCAGCAAGACGGCAGCACGCAACCGACAACGCACAGGCCGTACCACGGGCCCGGTGTTGTACGCCTCGGCCAGCGTTCGAAGGCACAGCGTATGTGTTGATGAAATGGGAACAGCTCATGAGTCCGCCCGGCTGCGATCGATCATGCGAAGGAACCGTCCTGTACGCCGATCCGGCGGGTTCAGGCAGCGATGTCTAATTAATTCCAGTAGGAAATTATATGCGAGCCGCTCATGCCCGGACACGGTAACGCTGAATAAAACTGCCGAACGTATCGATAGATACAGGCAAAAATCCGCCCGTCAGCATAATTCCAGCCCACGATTCGAAAATAACAACACAAAAAATCATTAAAAAAATCATAAGAAGCATTTTCTGCCGCCGAGACAGATCCTGACGAATTAGTTAAGCAGCATCTGCGGCTTGAAATGGCGTAGCTTGTCGATCCGAAGACAAGATGAATCGATCGATTAACGGCCGACGCTACTGCGCAGACCATCGACGAGATCAAAAATCACAATACAGAGGAACTCAAGGTGTCGATGCATTTCGATTTCACCGACATGCGCCTGGTGATTCATATCGCCGAGGCCAACAGCCTGACCGCCGGCGCAGAACGTGCCTGCCTGTCACTGCCGGCGGCCAGTTCGCGCCTGAAGCGTTTCGAAGAAAGCCTGGGGCTGAAACTCTTCCACCGGACTGCGCAAGGGCTGACGCTCACGCCCGCCGGCAAGGTGGTGCTGCAGTCAGCACGCGACGTGCAGCAGCAGCTCGACCGGCTGTGTGGCGAGCTGCACCAGTTCACACGCGGCGTGAAGGGCACGCTGCGGCTGCACGCGGAGACGATCGCCATGAGCGAGGATATTCCGGCACTGCTGCCTGCTTATCTCGCCGCCCATCCCGATATCGATATCGAGCTGCGTGAGCGCACCTGCGAAGACATCGTGCGCGCCGTGCGCGAAGGCGCGGCGGACATCGGCATTGTCTCCTGCGACGCGAAGGGTCGCGACGTGCAGCTGATTCCGTATCGCCACGACCGTCTGGTCGCGGTGTTCTCGCCCAAGCACGCGCTGGCCAAACTGAAAAAGGTCGATTTTGTGCAGACGCTCAAGCATGAGCAGGTCTGCCTGACTGAGGACTGCGCCATCTCGCAACTCCTGTGGAAGATGGCCGCCGAATACCAGTCCAGTCTTGGCGTGCGCACACGCGTGACCAACTTCGAGAGCGCGTGCCGCATCGTTGAAGTGAATGCAGCGATCGCGGTGATGCCGGAATCGGCCGCGCTGCGATATGCCCGGCAAATGCGCGTGCAGCATGTGCCGCTGTCGGATCCGTGGGCGCAGCGACAGCTGTCCATCTGCGTGAAGAACGTCGACCAGCTGGCCGGCTATGGGCGCCGGCTAATCGACCTGTTCATCGGCGAATACGCGATACGGGCAGCCGCATGAGATAAGCTTGCCGCCGTCTTTTGCAGGACGGCGGCAAGCTGCGAACCGGGGGATCCGGCTCGCCTGAGCCGACCGCGGTTCGATGCGCTTCGGTTGCACTCTGCAGGGCGCGCCGCAGGCGAGCGAGTGATGCGTCAGTCCGGTGATTTTTCCTGCAGTTGCACGTCTTTCGGCGTACTGCCGCGCGTATCGGCAGCGCTGGCCGCCGTGCCGGGGGGATTCCTGCCGACCACGGCCACAATCGAGGCTTCCGCCTTGCGGAAGGTCTCGTAAGGACGCGGATGCAGCGTGAGGTTAGGCTTCTCGACCTGTACGGACACTCCGGCCGACTGCAGGAACTCGATTAGCCGTGACGATTTCAGCCCATAGTTGACGTTCTGTGAAATGTCGCCGGTTTTCTGTGCCAGTGACAGCGCATTCAGCTTGCCGCGCACGACGCCAATCACCAGACCATCCGGCGAGAGCACCGGGCCGCCGGAATTACCGCGCTGTACCTCGGCGCTCAGCTGGAATTGCGCATGCTCGCCCGACTCGGTGCGCTCGCCGTTCACGATGCCTTGGGTGACCTTCTTTGACAAACCCTGCACGAAGGGCTGTGGATAGCCAATTACCACGGCCTCGAGGCCCACCGGTACCTCGCTCCACGGCGCGATGGACAGTGGGGGCCGATCCAGCTTTGCCTGCAACAGCGCGAGATCGTTGGTCTCGTCGATTTTCACGACGGTGGCGATGCGCCAGAGGCCGCGGTCGACCGGTCCGACCAGCACCTGCGAGCGACCGCGAATCACATGGTACGCCGTGACGATGTGCCCAGCCTTCGATACGAAAAAACCGGTGCCGACACTGGAGGTCGGCTTTTCCTGCGCATGGCCGACGATGGCAAACGCCAAGGCCGCCATAAAAAACACCAGCATTCGGCGTAAACCGTGTCGGTCATTCGATACATTCATGAATTCGTCCTGTCCCTGTCTTCACTGCGATGGCAATGCATCGGCGCCCGCTGGCAGCACAGTGGCCACTCGCCAGCACGGATGCTGATGAACGGCAGCATATCTGCTTTCACCGAAACCAGTGGTCTGCCGCGCCGCAGGTTACACTCGCGGCTTTTGCCTGTCCGGGCCTGGCCCGGCAATGCCTCAGACCATGGCCATCAAATCCGTCATCTACAAAGTTCAGCTGCAGGTCGCTGATATGGACCGGCACTACTACGCCGACCATGCGCTGAACATAGCCTGCCATCCGTCAGAGACACTGCAGCGCATGATGACGCGCGTGCTGGTCTTCGCATTGAACGCCCATGAACGACTCGAATTCGGCAAGGGTATCTCTGACACCGAGGAGCCGGATATCTGGCGCCGAGACCTCACCGGCGCCATTGAAGAATGGATTGAAGTTGGCCAGCCCGACGAACGCCGGCTGCTGAAAGCCTGCGGCCGCGCCGCGGACGTCAAAGTCTATGCGTTCAGCAGCAGCGCGGACATCTGGTGGAAGCAAATAGCCGGCAAGCTGACGCGCACAAAAAATCTGTCGGCCTATCGCATCGACACCGACTCGGCCGAACAGCTGGAGAAGCTCTGCGAACGCACGATGCAGCTGCAAGTGACCATTCAGGACGGCGAGATCTGGATGCGTAACGACAGCGACGCTGTGGAAGTGCGCATCGAAGCGCTCGCGCTGGGCAACTGAACTCAGAACCTGCGGACGGGAATTACTCGTCGCGCTCAACCAGCGTGCCGTTGACGACTTTCACGAGATCGCCCACCTCCCAGTGCGGCTTGTCGTTGAACTTGAAGACGCGGGTTTTCCCGTTCTGCATACGCACAACGACCTCGTGCTGGGTATCTGTGTTGACCCGCTTTTCGATCTCGTTGCCGGCATAGCCACCGGCCACGGCCCCACCGACCGTGGCAAGCGTGCGGCCGGTGCCGCCGCCAACCTTGTTACCCAACAGACCGCCCACCACTGCGCCCACGCCAATACCAACGCCCGAGCCTTTTCCGGCCACCTCTGCCGTACGCACGGCGGTCACTTCGCCGCAGCCCTTGCAGTCGGCAGCGGTCTGGGCCACTACGGGCCCGGAATGCAAAGCAAACACGCCCGAAGCCAGGACCATCAATAAGGCAAGCAGCTTTTCCGACAGGCCTTTCATGATCTCTCTCCTTATGTGAATCCACCGAACCCGAACATGGGCGGTGTACGCCAAGGCCAGAAACGATACAAAAATTAGCACATCGGAAAGTGGTAGCCAAGCGCTTTCGAATACCGCGCCTTGTGCCGTTCGACAGTGCTGAAGCATGCCGGACTAAGGTGGTCTGGCGGCATCCGGGCGTGAGATATAAATCAGATAATCAATAAAATTATTGAAATAATAATTTCAAAATATAGAAAATTATTATGGTAAATAATGTTTTACATGCGAAATGGCCTGCCGACCAAATCTGATGATTTTTTTTAATTGACCTCGATGTGTCTTGCAAAAATATTTTATTGCGAGTATTAAATAATCACTCAATGAATAGAATGACAGCGATCGGGGGAGCGACTCTTTTACAGCGAGTATCGCAAAGTGATGCGGCAGGAGGCAAGGCGGAAGTAGCACAGGCAGCACGGAGGTACAGCAGGATGACGCCAGCGCGGCCAGCGACATTTTGAGAAAACCTATTGCTTTCAGACGACGTCGAAAACGCCAGCTTCAAATGCTCAAACGATGTTCTGTGATATCTCGGGTTCATCCAGAAGCGTGTACCGCAATGTCTGACCAGATAATTAAATTCCGGTTTGCGAAGACGCCGCAACTGCGCCATGAATTTCGCTGCGCGCGCGGTAATCAGATATTCCCGAGTATAAAAATCGACGTTTTCGAGGCCATACTGGTTGACGACGTCTATCAGTTTCGCGGCCACTCGGCATCAGGATCCGTGGCGCGCGCCAACTTTTACCAGGCGATCAACGAAGGTTTTGTCGTATTAGAACAGGGCTGACCGCGCCCTGCTGTTGGCCAGGGTAGGCCTGGAACCCTCAGGCAGCGCTTTCGCTCCCTGAAAACCGGGTGGCTGCAACAGGGCGGCCGGCATGTAGCGCATTCAGCAGCAAACAAGCCACGGCGGCGCAGCGCAAGCTTATCAACCCGAACATCCATTGCGGTGACCGTGTCGAGGCCATCCCATAGATATACAGGCAATCCAACAACACCGCCATCAACGCGATTCCGCAGACCATCCAGGAAATCGCTGCGAAGTGCCAGCGCCGCATATAGCTGAATGCATACACGGCACTGACGCCGGCAGCCGACACGATACGCCAATCCAGATAGGCATTGACCACCCGTTCTTTTCCGGCCGGAATATCAAAATTCGCGAGCGCAATATCCCGAAAAAAAAATCAGCTTGAGAAGATAAGAGGAAGCGACAGCCAGCAAAAACAGCATCCGCCATTTCAGCCAGCGATCACCACGCTCAGCGATGAGCCGTCTTTGCAATTCGATGATCGTGCCCCTGCTGACTCGCGATGTCGCCGGCAGGATACGCATATTTTCATCTGCAGCACGATTCATTAGGCTCCCCAATCGACGCAGCGCACCCGGATGGCGCGGACTGTCCGCTTGCATTCACCGCGAACCTTACTCGATCAAGTCACCGGAGGTAATTGTGCAAAAGTAACATACTGTTTCGGTAAGATTCACAGCGTCCCAAGCTCAATGAGATAACCGCCAACAAGATGATTGGCCAGGGATTTTCTTTTATTCAGGCAGGAGGGTCGGATGCATCAATCCGTTGCGTACGACCGGATGAGCTGATCGGCCAGTCGCCTTGCATGTACGCGCAACTCCGGCACGGCAATCGCCTCCCAGAACATGGCTTTCAGCAGGGGCCCCACATAATAACAATGCTGAATCGGTGTGCCATGCCGGTCGATCACCTCGTATTTTTCGCTGACCCGCAAGCCTATCCTGACCTCATCGGGCGATACCAGTCCTTCGGCAAGCAGTTGACTGGTCAGACGATCACGGACCGTCAGCACGTCGGAATTCGGCCCGGTGCAATTCACGATGGCGCCAACCTTGAGTTCCCTGCATTCGCCGGTGCCGCGCAGGCGAACGCGGATATCGAAACCATCGCGGGTTTCCCAGCATTCCTCCAGCCGTCCGGCCACTTTATCGACACTGCCGGACGCTAGTATTTCCCTCAGACGGAAATCGGCGACCGGCGCCAGGCGATGCCGATGGATATCCCAATAGCCGACTGCGTGCCGCAAAAATCTCCGGCGTTCGCGGGTGGACCAGCGATGCCATATTTCCGGCGTATGGGCGCGCAATTCATTGACGGCATCCCGCCAGTCACCACCGTCGTTCACATGCTGTTTTGCTCGGTGGCGCAGATACTGCAGACAATCGCGCACAGATAAACTCGGCTTATCGAGGTCAGCCGGAAACCCGACCGCCGCCGGTTGTCTGGGCGTCGTGCGATGTCCGTGCGGCAGCAAGCCTTTACGTGATAGCAGGATGACGCTTCGCTTGCCATCGCTGTTGACCCGGAACAGGGTATCGATCGCCGTTAATCCGGTACCCACCAGCAAAATCGGCAAATCACTGGGGAGCTGATTAAGTACGGTGACATCCCACGGATTATCGACATAACGCGCACTGACCCCCGGCAAGTGCAGCGTGGCAGCCGGTGCCTTCGGTGCAAAATGCCCGAGTGCCAACACGACTCTCGCGGCATGCAGGAGGCCGCCATTGGCCAGCGTGATCGCGAAACCGGCATCGCCGATTTGCCGTCGAACAGCCACAACCTGAGCTGAAACGCCCTCCAGCACACCGCCCCAGTTCTGCTGCGCAGCACGCAAGGTATGCTGCAGATAATCACCGTAGATTCGCCTCGAGACGAACGAACCATCATTCAATGCGGGATCGATGGTGCGGCAATAATCCACAAAATGCTGCGGGACGCCATCGAGCGCACTCATGTTCCCAGCAGGAACATTCAACAGGAAATTATCGTCCCAGGTACCGTAAGCCAGTCCCCGTCCCGGCGCAGCACTCGGGTCGACGAGGGTGATTTTCTTTAGCGGACTGAGTCCCGCCCGGATCAGATTAACCGCCGTCATCGCGCCGCTGAAACCACCGCCGATAATCGCGATATCGCAGATATTTGCTGAGTGCATGGTGAATAAGGTGTCAATAAGAGACGCCGGCTACTATGAGGTTGACCGGCAAAACGCAGTCATCATAGCCGGCACGACTATTTGAGTACAAATTTCGTATCGAAGAAGGCGATCTGTGAAGGAAGACGGCGCAACGACATCAGTAGCGCTCTATCAGAGACACTCGCTGCCCTTGAGCAAAGAGGCGTGCCAGCCAGACCATCTGGCACGGGTTTGAATGACGACCATCAGGCCAGCTTACGCTCCACAAGGGAGGCCCGCTGACCCTTACTGTTTTTTATATCGACTCCTGGCTCACACCAGATCAAAGCGATCGAGGTTCATCACTTTGTGCCACGCGGCGACGAAATCGCGGACAAACTTTTCGCGGTTATCGTCTTGAGCGTAGACCTCGGCCAGCGCGCGTAGCTGCGCGTTGGAGCCAAACACCAGATCGACGCGAGTGGCCGTCCATGAGATCTGGCCCGTCTTGCGGTCGCGTGCCTCGAAGCGGGTCGCTGCGTCGTCGGTCGGCTGCCAGATGATGCCCATGTCGGTCAGGTTGACGAAAAAATCATGGGTCAGCTGGCCAACGCGCTGTGTGAACACACCGTGAGTCGATCCGCCGCTGTTAGCGCCGAGCACGCGCAAACCACCCACGAGTACCGCCATTTCAGGCGCACTGAGGGTCAGCAACTGGGCTTTGTCGACCAGCAGCTGTTCGGCCGGCACGCTGTAGGCCGCCTTCTGGTAATTGCGGAAGCCATCGGCCTGCGGCTCGAGCACGGCGAAGGAGTCGACATCCGTCTGCGCCTGCGTTGCATCCGTGCGGCCGGGAGTGAATGGCACGTCCACCGCGAAGCCAGCGGCCCGGGCCGCCGCTTCCACCGCCGCACAGCCGCCGAGTACGATCAGGTCGGCCAGCGACACCCGCTTGCCACCAGTCGCCTGCTCATGGAATCCGCGCTGGATCCTCTCGAGCGTGGCGAGCACCTTTGCCAGCTGCGCCGGCTGGTTCGCCTCCCAATCCTTTTGGGGCGCGAGCCGGATACGCGCACCGTTGGCGCCACCACGCTTGTCGGAACCCCGGAAGGTCGATGCCGAGGCCCAGGCGGTCGCCACCAGCTCACTCACCGACAAACCGCTGCCGAGGATCGTCGCCTTTAACGCAGCGATGTCGGCCGCGTCCACCAGAGGATGATCGACGACCGGAACAGGGTCTTGCCAGATCAGGTCTTCGGCCGGTACTTCGGGACCGACATAGCGGCTCTTCGGACCGAGGTCGCGGTGGGTCAGTTTGAACCAGGCACGCGCATAGGCGTCGGCGAACTCATCCGGATGAGCGAGGAAGTGCCGCGAAATCTTTTCATAAGCCGGATCGAAGCGCAGCGAGAGATCGGCGGTCGTCATCATCGGCGGATGCTTTTTGTTGGGGTCATGCGCATCGACGATCATGTCCTCTGCGGCGACATCTTTGGCGCGCCACTGATGCGCACCGGCCGGGCTCTTCACCAGCTCCCACTCGTACTTGAAAAGCACCTTGAAGTAGCCCATGTCCCAACGCGTGGGGTTGGGCTTCCATGCGCCTTCGATGCCGCTGGTGGTCGTGTCGATGCCCTTGCCACTGCCGTGCGCATTGATCCAGCCTAGGCCCATTGCATGCATGGGCGCGCCTTCCGGCTCGGGACCAACCAGTCCGGGGTCGCCGGCACCGTGCGCCTTGCCGAAGGTATGGCCGCCCGCCACCAGCGCGACGGTCTCATCATCATTCATCGCCATTCGCGCAAAGGTCTCACGCACGTCACGGCCGGAGGCCACGGGGTCGGGATGGCCGTTCGGCCCTTCCGGGTTTACATAGATGAGGCCCATCTGCACGGCGGCCAGCGGATTCTCCAGCTCGCGGTCTCCGCTGTAGCGCTGATCACCCAGCCATTCGGTCTCAATGCCCCAGTAAATATCTTCTTCCGGCTGCCAGATATCGGCCCGCCCGCCGGAGAAGCCGAAGGTCTTGAAGCCCATGGTCTCCATCGCGACATTGCCAGCCAAAATCATCAGATCGGCCCAGGAGATCTGGTTGCCATATTTTTTCTTGATCGGCCACAGCAGACGACGCGCTTTATCGAGGTTGCCATTGTCGGGCCAGCTGTTAATGGGCGCGAAGCGCTGGTTGCCGGTACCGGCACCACCACGACCATCAGCCGTACGATAGGTACCGGCGCTGTGCCAGGCCATACGAATGAACAGGCCACCGTAATGGCCCCAATCGGCCGGCCACCAGTCCTGCGAATCTGTCATCAGCGCAGCCAGGTCTTTTTTCAGCGCGGCATAGTCGATCTTGCTGAAGGCTTTCGGGTAATCAAAATCCGCGCCCAGCGGATTCGAGGCCGGCGCATGCTGATGCAAGATCCCGAGATTGAGCTGGTTCGGCCACCAGTCACGGTTCGAGCGTGCGCCCTGAGTGGCAGTGGCGCGTTGGGCAGCGTAGAAGGGGCATTGGGTTTCGGCGGACATGAGACGGCTCTCCTTTGGCGAATCGGGGTACGGCAAGCAATAGCAACAGAGGCGACCGCGTCACTTTCCTGCCGAAGCGCCCCTGTGCCCAGATAGCTTAGGTATATCGCTTCAAATCATCCAATACTTTTACTTAATCTTAACAATAGGACTATCTCGACATCAGAATCCGAGACTGCGGGGATGGCTACGGTATCGAGTGCGAGGCCAACCTGAGCGCACTATGCGCCGATTTACGCAACTGAGTGCTGAGTCGCTGCTTTTGCTGAATTTCCCGGGAAGGCTGCATTCTTTTGCTTATGCAGGGGTGGGGTAACTATCTCGCTTGATGTCTCTTAGTTCGGCATGGTATTTATATTTTATTTGCACATACAAATATTGTAGATACAATCTGAAGAATGAAAAATCCTGCCCTCCCTCAAGGCTGCACCAATCTCAAGCTTCGACAACTTGGGCGAATGGTCTCGCGGCACTACGATCGCTACATGGCTTCGGTCGGTTTGAAGAGCTCGCAGTACGCATTACTCACCTGTGTCGTCAAACTCGGGCCAATCCGACCCAGCGATGTGGCCCGGCACCTGCAAATGGATGTATCGACCGTGACTCGCAACTTGCAACCCTTGGTAGCTCAGGGTTGGGTGACAGTCGGCGCAGGTGAAAACGCGCGCAGCCGCTTGATCGAAGCCACTGATTCAGGTCGCGCCTTGCGTATTGACGGTCAGCGCGCTTGGAAAATGGCTCAAGGGGCTTTGAACAAGCGACTGGGATTGGCGCTGGTTTCGACCCTGCACGACTTGCTCGATGCCAGTATCGCGACACTTGATGAGGCGACCACCGATGCAACAAACGTCTGATTCGCAGGCCAGCCTGAACAGCCATTTGCTGCTGTTACTCGCCGGCCTGGCTGCGCTGGGATCTCTTGCCACCAACATCATCCTGCCGGCTTTCCCTGACATGGCAGGCGACCTGGGGACATCGGTCAAGGACCTCAGCGCTACGTTGGCTAGCTTCTTTGTGGCTTTTGCCCTCGGTCAGCTCTTTGTGGGCCCCTTGTCTGACCGCTTGGGTCGAAAGTGGCTGGTATTGGGCGGGCTGGTCGTCTTCATTGCTGGCAGTGCCTTCTGCGCTTTCGCCAGCAGCCTGCCTCAGTTGATCGTCGGGCGCATTGTGCAGGCTCTGGGCGTGTGTGCCACATCGGTGCTGTCCCGGGCCATCGCTCGTGACTTGTACGAGGGGGAAGCCTTGTCTCGAGCGCTTTCGCTGATTATGGTCGCCATGGCTGCAGCGCCCGGGTTTTCTCCCTTGCTGGGTGGGGTCTTGAGCAGCGTACTGGGTTGGCGGTCCACCTTTGGCTTGATTGCTGTGCTGGCCGTTCTGCTTGGTACCTACTACCTAACCCGTCTTGGCGAGACACATGGTTCAGACCAGCGTGCGCCTTTTTCTGCGCTTGCCATATTGCAGACATATGTCGGGTTGCTGAGTGATCGCCGCTTTATAGCCCCCGCGATGTCGGTCAGTCTGGTGATCGGCTCGCTGTACATGTTCTTCTCCATGGCACCGGCCATCCTGATGACGGGTTTTGGATTTTCTCCCTTGGGTCTTTCGGGATTCTTTGCCTCCACCGTGTTTGTCGTTTTTGGCGCCGGTTTTCTCGCACCTCGATGTGCTCGCCGCTGGGGGCAAATCAGGGTAGCCCGCGCAGGAATCCTGATCGCACTGCTGGGCAGCCTGGCATTGTGGGCAGGCCCGCAGGATGTCTACTTCTTTTCAGCCGCGATGTCGGTGTTTTTGCTGGGTATGGGACTAATCAACCCGCTGGGGACGGCAATTACCTTGCAGCCCTTCGGGCAAAAGGCCGGCGCGGCGTCGGCCTTATTAGGTTTTCTGCAAATGGGCTTTGCGGCTTTTGCGATTGCCATCGCCGCATCCCTGCCAGTTCCGATTTATGAGGCTTTCAGCATCGTATTGGTAGTCAACCTGGGCGGGGCACTGCTGGCGTTTTGGGTAATTTCAAATGCGAAGTCGACCTGAGCCACTTTGCGCCGGTTTACGCAACCGAATGCTGAGCCACTGCATTTGCTGCATTTCCCTGGATTTCTGTTTTCTTTTGTTTGAGCGGGGAGTGGCTATCTCGCTTGATGTGCACGATGGCTCCCAGGGCTGTTGAGCTTACCCGCGGAGAGTAGCTCCTATATTTAGTTTTATGCGTGAAACCAGTCAGCTCGGTATCTCACCTTTTCGGGCAGCCCAGAATATTGCCCCTTCAGGCCCATATTGCTCAGAATGCGGCGTATGGGCAGAGAGATTGAATGATTCACCAGCAACGAGCTTTCTTGGATTTTCGCCTTTGATGGTCAGAAGAACTTCACCCTGAATAACTATCGCGTTGACATCGAAAGGATGCGTATGCTCATCGAGCGTTTGATTCGGCTCCCACACACGCTCAATGACTTGGTTGTATCCAGCCGCAAGCATCACCTTCGTGAACTGAGCAAGGGAGATTTGCGTCGTTTTCATAAGATCCTCGGTGGATATAAGTTGGTGTGAGTTGGTGTGCACAGGCTGGGATCGGTTTGATACGTAAAACGATTTGTCTGTCTGCTGTGCTGCTGTTTAGTGAGGCTTTGATGCGTACAGTATGCCGAATGAAGTCTACTTGAAACCGAACTCTGGAACCAGGCAAATTCATGCTTCCCAGATGTTCAGAAAGTCTTTAATTTCAGGGTTAACAATCGAGTTACTAAACAACAGAAATATCACTTGATTGGATATCAGTGCCGCCTGAATGCCCTGCCCCCCGTTAATGGGGAAGTGCCAGGAACTTTGAGAACTACCGATTGCGCGTGCTAGCCCACTGCGGTTGGGACGGCGTGATCAATCGTGTCGGATGAATGCCCTTCCCCCGTTAATGGGGAAGAGCCAAGAGCCCTCGGTCTCTGCTTGACTCGCACACATGTGTAGAAAACATGTGTAGAAATGAAAAGTCCCGAATTCTTTGGGTCTTTGATTTCAAAGAAGAATTCGGGATTTTGTATTCATTGGCGG